>Ga0232057_1144333_pt1 | contig 33305 bp, 13 predicted proteins | sample LAC_MetaT_1_FD_165508 | JGI IMG/M metagenome (GOLD analysis project Ga0232057, IMG submission 165508) | Metatranscriptome of anaerobic ammonium oxidizing microbial communities from anammox membrane bioreactor (MBR) in UC Berkley... | ecosystem: Engineered > Bioreactor > Anaerobic > Unclassified ...
CGCCGTTCTATTCAAGCTATGCGTCGCTCGGTCTAAATTTATATCCGTACACCAATAACCCGCGTTCGCCGTCTTCTTCCCGTATCTTGCGCGTCACCATTTCCCCGCGCATACCAATAGTCAGTTTGTCTTCGTTCACATCGGTCAACATCGCTTCGACCATGGGCCCTTCGTCCAATTTAATCATGCCGACGGAATAGGGCGCGTATTGTTCGAACCCGGCGGGCGCGGAACGCAATGTGGTGAACGAATACAATTCGCCGCGACCGCTGAATTGAAACAACTCAAATTCTGTACCGCGACATTTGGCACACACTTGGCGCGGCGGAAAAAATTTCGCGTCGCATTTCAAGCAAACATTGCCGACAAGTTGATAGCGCTGCGCGCGCAAGCGCCAATGCGGCGCCAAATTATCTGCCATCAGTTTTTGCCTTTCAAAATATGCGTCGCCGCCGTCGCCGCGACGCCGCCAAGCGATTGCGTCATGGCAATCCGCGCGTTCGGCACCTGATTTTTTCCGGCTTCGCCGCGCAATTGCTGCGTCGCCTCGACCACTTGATACACGCCGCTCGCGCCAATGGGATGGCCGCGCGCTTTCAAGCCGCCCATCGTGCTGATGGGCAATTTACCGTACAGCGAGATTCCGCCGTCGCGCGCCAAATAGGTCCCAGCGCCGCGTGGGGCGAACCCCGCCGCTTCGAGCGACATGGGCGCGACAATCGAGAACGCGTCATGCAATTCAAACAAGTTAATGTCTTGGGGCGTCACGCCTGCTTGCGCGTACGCTTTGATGGACGAAAGTTCCACCGCGCGCAGCCACAACGGGTCTCGGCGGTCATGCAAGGCGAGCGTATCCGTCGCCAGCGCGCTAGCTTGAATCGCCACCGCGCGCGCGGCATTGCCGTTCAAATTTTCACTGCGCGACAAAATCAAAGCCGCCGCGCCATCGCAAACGGGCGACGCGTCAAAAAGCGAAATCGGGTCGGCGACCTTTTTCGCTTTGGTGAATTGCTCCAGCGTCACGCTCTTGCGAAACATCGCGTTCGGATTATGCACCGCGTTCTTGTGCGCGTTCAAAGCGAACGGCGCAAAATCTTCTTCGACCAAATCGTATTCGTACATGTAACGGCGCATCATTAGCGCGTTGAGCCCAACGAACGAAATGCCGTTCGCCGCTTCGTATTCGCCATCGGCTGCCATCGCCAAACCCGCCGTGACGCTGCCGTTCCACAAATCGGTCATCTTTTCAACGCCGACGACCGCCACGCGACGATATTGTCCCGACGCGATGGCAAGATACCCCGCGTGGACCGCGCTGCCGCCCGCGCCGCACGCGGCTTCCACTTTCATCGCCGCGACGCCGCTCAGGCCAAGCTGATCCGCAATCAAGGCGCCGAGATGCTCTTGACGCGTCAATTCGCCGCTCAACATATTGCCGACGTAAATGGCATCCACTTGGTCCACATGCGCGTCTTGTAACGCGGCAAGAACCGCAGCGGTAGCAAGTTGCCGTAAATCTTTTTCCCAATGTTCGCGCACGGGCGTTTGGCCAATTCCAATAATTGAAACGTCTCGCATAAGTTTATTAGTGCAAGTGTGAGTTGGCGCGAAAGTGCGATAGTTGAAATCAAGAACGATTCATTAACCATCGCACGATTGCACTATCGCACTATCTTACTATCCTCCCACAATTGTTTCGTCAAATACATCTGCCCGAGATGTTCGGCATAATGTTCGATGATGTGCAAAATAATCCAACGCTCGCTGATTGGGCCGAAATTGGCGTTTTCGCGTCGGCGCGATAAATCGTCTGACGAACGCGTCGCCAACAGCGTTTCCGTCTCTTGGGTAACTCGCGCATATTCCGCGCGCAGCGCGTCTAGATTACTTGCGCGCGCGGCAAATTCGGCGGAACGATTGCGCGTCTTGGCGCCGTGTCCGAGCGTTTCAAACATCCAGCCGTGTTCGGAACCGATACAGTGCGTCGCCAGAACGAACAAGGAATTTGTGTTCGCGTCTGTCGGCGACCAATTAAGCGCGTCGGCGTCCAAACCCTCGAGCGTCTCGAAAATCTTGCCGCGCAGCGCGCGCAAGCGCAGTATCGCTTCAGAAATTTCGGGCAGCATTACAAAATACAAGATTCAAAATTAGCAAGTCCCAGCCGCGCTTTGCGCTGGGAATTTCTAATTTTGAATTTGCGCTCGTCAATTCATCACCAACTTGTTTCTAAATCTGGCATACCGCGCGTAATCAATCAGTTCGCGGCGCGCGGTGTACCAAGCCGTACGCTTTGCCAAATCGCGGCGTTCCAAAATTTTGTCGGTCACGACGTACGAAAACGCGTCGCTGCCCGCGCCCGAACCAAACGAGACGAGCAAAATTCTATCGCCCGGTTTGGCGTTATCCAAAACATTCGTCATGCCGATTAGCGCCGCGCCCGCGTACGTATTGCCGATTTTGTTGACGAGCAAGCCGGGCGCCACCTGGTCGCGCGTGAAACCCAATTGCGCGGACGCTTGCAACGGAAATTTTGCGTTGGGCTGATGAAAAATCGCCCACTGAAAATCGCGCGGCGTCAACTGCATCAATTCCAAAAAATTCTGCGTCGCGGCGAGCGTATGCGCGAAATACGCGGGTTCGCCGGTGAAACGATTGCCGTGTTCGGGATAATGTTGATAGGCGCGGCGGAAAAAATCGGGCGTATCGGTGACATACGAATACGAACCTTCCAGAACCGCCAGCGCGTTTTCGGCGGGGCCCATAATGTACGCGCCGCCGCCCGCGCCAGCCGTATATTCCAACGCGTCGTGCGGACGACCTTGCGCCGTATCCATCCCAATCGCCAACGCGTACTCCGCCATTTCACTGCCGACGAGCGCAATCGCCGCCTGCATCGCTTCGGTGCCGGCTTTGCACGCAAATTGCCAATCGCCTGCCAAAATCGCGCCGCTGGCGCCCAGCGCTTCGGCGACGAGCGTTGACGAAGGTTTCACCGCGTACGGATGCGATTCGCTGCCGACCCACACCGCGCGCAACGTACGCGGGTCAATTTGCGCGCGCGCCAACGCGTTGCGCGCGGCTTCGACACTCATCGTAATCGTATCTTCGTCGAGCCCCGGAACCGCCTTTTCTTCAATCGGCAGCCCGTCGTCCGCCCCGCCCCACACGCGCGCGATTTCACTCGCCTTGATGCGATAGCGCGGCACATACGCGCCGTACCCGACAATGCCTACCTCACGTTTTGGTTTCATTATCTGCGACATAAAATTAGCTTTTCACTTTGCGCTTTTTACTTGGTTCTTGTTCCAACCTACGCGCGTGCAATTTCATGTGTCCTTTTTGAATGCCGTCGGTCGCCAGCGCGCGCAGCGCCGCGAGGTTTTGCGCCAAGCCCACCGCCGCCATGACGCCCGCCAACTCGGGACCCGATTTGACGCCGAGAATCCGCAAGGCAATCTGCGCGACTTGATGGACGCGCGTCAAGCCGCCTACGATGCCCACTGCAAGCGGCAGTTCAAGACTGCCAATCAAATCGCCATTGTTCGCGAGTTCCCAATGCGTCAAGGGACGATACCCGCCATCGCGCGCGGCATAGGCGTGCGCGCCCGCTTCCAGCGCGCGAAAATCGTTTCCCGTTGCCAACGCGAGCGAATCAATGCCGTTCATAATACCCTTGTTGTGCGTCGCCGCGCGATATCGGTCCACCTCTGCCAAGACTTGGGCTTCGACCACCAGCCGCGCGACCTCGTGACCGCCCAACGCGTCCGCCGTAACGCGGCATGTCGCGCGCGCCAGACGGCGGTCCGAAAGATTGGTCAAGATGCGTAAATTGACGCGTCCGCCGGTCAACTCGGCAATGCGCGGCGCGATGTTTTCGCACGCCGTATTGACCAAATTGGCGCCCATCGCGTCGCGCGTGTCAAAGGCGAGATACACTACGAGCATGGGACCGCTGCGGGTATGAAAAAACTCGCGGACGGTAATGTCGCGCGCGCCGCCGCCGCGCTTGATGAGATTCGGATGCGGCGCGTTCGCCAACGCCAACAATTCGTCGCGCGCATCCAAAATGTGATTGTGACTGGCGCGCAGCGTTTGGATCGTTTCAGCCAATTGCACAGCGTCCGCCTCCGGGTCAAGGTTATCTTGGAACATTACCTGAACCTGCCCAACCAGAATCGGCTCTTGCGCCCAAGCATGAAAACCGCCTGAAGCACGGACGATTTTTGCGGCATAACTGCACGCGGCGATGATGGACGGTTCTTCTGTAACCAGAGGAATCAAGTAATCGCGGTCATTTATTGTAAAGTTCGCGGCAATGCCCAAAGGCAGACTGTACAGCCCGACGGCGTTTTCCACCAACTTGTCGGCTTGGGCAATTTCCAGCCCGCCCGACAATAACGCGTCAATCTGGGAAGCGTCGAGGTCCGCCAAATTGGCAAGCCACTCGATGCGCTGCCCCGGCGACAGCTTGTAAAAACCCTCCAAACGGGACGAGTAATCCATACTCACCTCAGCGATGATACGATAAAAACACTACAAAAGACTGTAGGGACGCTGCCAAAAGCTATCAGGATTGTAAAATCTTGTACAATTCGCGCTTTTTGGTCAAATTTTGGCGGTGAAATGGACGACGCGAAACAGCGCGCGCGCGCCTCGAAAGACATTGACACAAACCAAAATCAGAATCGGCTCGCAAACAAAATGGGCGGTTTGATGCCGCCCATCGGTGAGAATCGGTCTTGGAATTTTACCGCCCAATCTTATGTCAAGACTTCGCTGATTTTTTCTTGCAGGTCTTGCGGCGTGTATGGCTTTTGCATAAAAGCATTGACCTTTTTACCATTAAAGCGGGTGCTGGCTTCTTGTTCGGAATAACCGCTCATCAGCAAAACGCGCGCGTCAGGATTTATGTCGCGCAAGTGGCGCAGGGTTTCCTCGCCGCTCATTTTTGGCATGGTCATATCGAGCAGGACACAAACGATTTGCGCTTGATGCGTCCGATATATTTCAACGCCCGCCGGACCGTCATCCGCCAACAGCGGCGTATAGCCAATCCGCGTGAGCATCCGTTTGGTCACATTCCGCACCACTTCTTCATCATCAATCACCAGCACCGTGCCGCTGCCTTTGGCAGGAAGCAATTCATTGCCGGTTTTTTCGACGTGCATGGGCGCGTCTTTCATGGGCAGCAGGATGCGAAAGACCGAACCTTTGCCTATCTCGCTATAGACGCGGATGGCGCCGCCATGTCCGCGCACAATGCCCAATACGGCAGCCAAACCCAAACCGCGCCCGGTAAATTTGGTCGTAAAGAATGGGTCAAAGATTTTATCTTGCGTTTCCTTGTCCATGCCCGAGCCGTCATCCGCCACTTCGACAAAGACGTATCTGCCTTCGGGTAATTCTGGCGCCATAAAATTTCCGTTCAAGTAATCGCGGTCGGCTTTGACGACGCCGGTGCAAAGACTGATGGTTCCCTGTCGGTCGCCGATGGCGTCGGACGCATTCACAATCAAATTCATCATCACTTGGCGCACTTGGGTCACATCGCCTTCAATGGGCGGCAATTGCGGGTCGAGATTAAAACGAAGCGCCGCATTTTTAGAGATGGACACTTGAAGCAGCTGCGTAATTTCGGTAATGACGTGATTGAGATTGATGCTTTGCATTACAAAGCGCCCTTTGCCCGAATACGCCAACATCTGCCGCGTTAAATCGGCGGCGCGCTGCGCGGCAATTTTGATTTGCTCCACCGGCTCGCGCACCGGAGAATCCGCTTCCAAATCTACCAGCACCAAACCGACATTGCCCAAAATCGAAACGAGCAGATTGTTGAAATCGTGCGCGATGCCGCCCGCAAGAACGCCGAGCGATTCGAGTTTTTGCGTCTCTTGCAATTTGCGTTCAAAGACGCGCTGGCGTTCTTGCTCCAGCTTGCGTTCGGTAATATCTTCGGAAATTCCGAGCAGATATTTTGGCTGGCCCTCGCCATCCAGTATCGGGATTTTTTTCGTATGCAAATAGCGTTTGCCGGTGGGCGTCTCGATAGCTTCTTCGGGAATATCCACCAGTTTGCGCGCCGCCAACGTCTCACGGTCTTTGAGCTCAAAAAAGCGCGCTTCGGCTTCTGGCACAATGTCATAATCGTTCTTGCCCAATAACTCGGTCGAGGATCTGCCCAACAATTGTTCGCCTACGCGATTAAACCGCACAAAGCGCAAGTCTTGCGCGTCTTTGACAAAAACCATGTACGGCAGATTGTCCACCACCGTATTGAGAAAAACTTCGGTGCGGCGCAAATCCCCTTCGGCGCGTTTGCGTTCGCTCAATTCGGACTGCGCCGTTTGATGCAAGCGCGCATTGTCCAAAGCAATCGAAGCCAATTCAGAAAAACGCGTCAACGCTTCCATCTCGCCCTTGTCAAAATGGCGCGCTTCTTCCAAATACGCTAGACCGATGACGCCAATCGTTTGCTTGCCCGATTTAATCGGCACGCCCGCCACCGCGCGCAAAATATCGCGCGAAGAGAGAGCCAACCGCCCCGCCCAATTGCGATAATCGTCCACGCGCACTGGTTCGCCCGATTGCCAGACCGTCCCCGCTAAACCGACGCCGTAATTGGCTTTGGTGCCTTTGAAGCCATTGTACGCGCCGACGCCGATACGCATAATCATTTCGTTCTCGCCCGCCGCGTTGGGCGTTTGCAAAAAGACATATCCGTGTTCCGTGCCGACCAATGCCGCCGCGCGCATGATAATTTGTTCCAACAAATCTTCAATGTCCAAACGACTCATCAAGCCGAGCGCGGTTTCATGCAGCGCGTTCAAGTACGCGTTTTGTTCGCGCAAAATTTGTTCCACGCGCATCCGGTCGGTAATGTCCGCCGCGTGACTCAACACGTACGCGCCTTCGCCGGGTTCTTGCGAGCGCACGTTGCGATATTGCAAGATATGCACCTGTCCATCGCGCGAACGCATCTGTACCAATCCATCGTCGCTGTCGCTGACCGCAATGCGTTCCAGATACGCCTCAAACTGCGGATGAAATTCTTCTGGAATAAAATCGCGCATATCGCGGCCCACGATTTCGCTTGCCGGATAGCCCAAGAGATTCGCCGCCGCCGGATTGATGGTTTTGAGACAGCCGTTCAAGTCGTGCGTCAAAATCAAGCCCTGACTGTAATCCACCAGATGACGATAACGGCGTTCGTTGTCGCGCAAACGCTGTTCGGCTTTGTGGCGATAGAGCGCGATTTCAATCGTAGATTGGAGTTCGCGCTCTTCAAACGGCTTGAGAATGTAACCGAACGGTTCCGTGATTTTGGCGCGCGCCAACGTGGCTTGGTCCGCGTACGCCGTCAAAAAGATGACGGGGATATCCAATTCCGCGCGCACCACTTCCGCCGTCTGGATGCCGTCCATGTCGCCTTCGATGCGAATATCCATGAGCACAAGATTGGGCTGCGTGGCTTTGGCTTTGGCAATGGCGTCATTCCCTTCCGAAGCCATCGCGACCACCTGATAACCCAAACCTTGCAGACGAAATTGCAAGTCTTTGGCGACAATGCGTTCGTCTTCAACAATCATGATTCGCGTATCACTCATAACTTTTACCTTTCAACACAAATTGGGCGCCGCGCGAGTTTGCTTTTCGCGCACAGCCATTTTTATTCCGGGAACGTCAACGTAAAACACGCGCCGTCGCGCCCACTTACTTCCATCTTGCCATGCAGCTGGGAGGTCAACGTGCTGACCAGCTGTAACCCCAACGAGTCGGATTCGCGCCAATCGAAATCATCGGGAAAACCGACGCCGTTATCCGCGATGCGGAGAACCAAATTGCCATCGTCGCGCGGATGCAGCGCGATAGCCAGTCTGCCGCGTCGGCCATTCGGAAACGCGTACTTCATGGCATTGGTGACCAATTCCGAAATAATCAAACCGCACGGAATGGCGGTATCAATGCCCAAATAAATTTCGCCCATCTCAAATTCAGTTTGAATCTGATCCGGGCTGACGGTGTACGAACGAAACAAGTATACCATCAACTCGCGCACGTAACCGCTAAAATCAATCCGCGCCAAATCTTTGGACTGGTACAATTTTTCGTGGATGAGCGCCATCGAGCGCACGCGCGCTTGGCTCTCGCGGAACATGGCTAGCGTTTCGGGGTCTTTGATTTGCGCCGATTGCAAATTCAACAACGACGTGATAATTTGCAAATTATTTTTCACGCGGTGATGAATTTCTTTGAGCAGGACCTCTTTTTCCTTGAGCGACAATTTAATTTCTTCTTCGGCGCGTTTGCGTTCCTGCACCTCTTGCTCCATCGCGCCGTACAGCTGCGCGTTCTGGATGGCGGCGCCCACCGCCGCCGCAATCGTTTCCAGCAAACGCACGTTGCCTTCGCCAAAGGTATGTCCGCGCACAGCGCTTTGGATACTGATTACGCCCGTCACTTCGTCGCCCACCAGAATCGGCACGCCGAGATACGCTTGCGCCGGAGCGCCAAATACTTTGGCGCCGAGCTGCGCCATCGTATCGTCCAACGTTTCATTCAACACCAGCGGCTGACGCGTGCGAATGATTTGCGAAGTCAATCCTTCGCCAAAACGAATCGGCTCGACCTGCACGCGTTTATTGTCATTGACAAAGTACGGGAGCGCAATCGTCTCATGCGCGCGGTCATATAACGCGATGTACGTACTCTGCACGTCAAAAATTTGGCGCACCTGTTCGCCAATGATATTGAGCAAGCTGGCGAGATCCAATTCGGACGTCACGGCTTGGGAAATACGATTCAACGCGCCCAACTCGGTGACCCGCCGCTGCGATTCGTCGTACAAACGCGCATTGTCCAACGCCATGCCCAAAGTTTGCGCCACATCGTTAATAATGTTAATGCGGTCGGCGGACCATTCCTGCGTGCCGTCGGCATCTTCCAAGCCGAGCGTGCCAATCACTTGGCCGCGCACCACAATCGGCATCGCCAACGCGCTGTGACCATTTTCGCGGGAAATGACCAACTCGCCCGTTTCCGCCGCATGTTCCAATTCCGGCAGCGCGGCGTCGCCGCTTTGCATTTCGGGAATCGCATCTTCGACCCACAGCCCTTCCGCTTGGGCATCCAGATACTCTTGCCAACCTTCGCGGGTGAGACGGCGATTGAGCGCCAGAACTTGTTCGGTCGCTTCGCGTTCGCGCTCGACGGCGCGCTGCGCTTCCGCCAATGCCGTTTGCGTTTGTTCGTACAGACGGCGATTCTCTAACGCCGTGCGAAACTGATTGCCAAACGCCACAAGCTGCCGTTCCAACGCTTCCGTTTGCAAATGCAGCGGTTCGGACGACGTAATGGTTAAAGATCCTGCCTGTCCATCGCCCGAACGAAGCATGACGCTTGCGAGCGCGTGAATTTTTTGCGTCCGCAAAATTTGGCGCGTCGTTTCGGATAAATACGTTGCCTTGGCCAATTCGGGCAGCACGAGCAATTTTTGGCCCTCTGCCGTCCGATACGCGTCGTCGGGAATCGCCCAGAGGTCGTTCGCGGCAGTGGGCGGTTCTATCGCAATCGTCTGCCCCCGACATGTCGCGCTGTGAATCACAAAACGCGGCGCTTGCGGGTCTTGCATCGGGTCTTCGAGCGCCAGAATCGTCCGGTCGAAACCTTGCGCGCGGCCAAACTCGGCGGCGACGCGCAATAATCCCGGCAAATCCGACGCATTGCCCAACTCACGAGTCGCGCGATACAAACCTTCGGCTTCGGACAGCGCGCTCTGCGACTGTTCCAACAAACGCAATTTTTGCAAACTGCCGCTCGCCAAAGCCACAATCTGCTTGACGAAATCAACGCTCTGCGCGGAAAAGCGGTTGAGCGTTTTGCTGCTCACATTCAGCGCGCCAATGGCGACGTTATCCACCACGAGCGGCGCGTTAATGACCGCGCGAAAACCGCGCACGACTCCCGCCATCGCATCAGGATTGTTGTAATGGGCGATAATGTCTGGCGCGTATTCCAGTCGGCGCTTGGTCAACGCATCTTGCAGCAGCGTGGCGGCGAGAGGTAGAACCGCGCCGTGCGCCAATTCGCCGCTTTCCCCTTGCACCGCATAAACGCGATAGTGCGCGTCATCCGGCGTTTTTAACAATACCGCCGTGCGTTCTGGCGCAAGCACTTCGTGAATCGCTTGCTGTGAAATAGACATTACCTGGTCAAAATTGCGCGCCAGTGAAACTTCGGCGCTGGTCGCGCTGAGGCGGCGCAGCATAAGCGCTTGCTGTTCGCTTTGCGCCAATGCGGCTTGCGATTGTTCAAACAAGCGCGCGTTTTCCAAAGCAATCGAGGCGAGCTGCGCGAACCGATTCAGAATTTCGATTTCGGTCTCTCCAAATTCGCGTCCGGGTTCTCGATATGCCAACCCAATAACGCCAATGACTTTGTCCGCCGCGCGCAGCGGCACGCCCACCGCCGCTTGAATGTCTTGGCGTCCGACGCCGCCCAAGCGGCCGGGCCAATTCCGATAATCATTCACCACCAGCGCTTGGCCGTTTGCCCACACTGTGCCAGCCAAGCCAACGCCGCGCTTGGCTTTTGCGCCCACCAAACCTTCATACAAACCGATGCCAACGCGCAACATCATTTCCAAATCCGGGTCGTCTTGTAAATAGATATAGCCGTTGTCGGTATGCACCAGCGTCGCCGCGCGCGTGACAATGGCTTGCAACAACTCTTTGGTATTGAGCCGTCCCATCAGATTGGCGCTGGTTTCGTTCAACGCTTCCAGATACGCGCGATTCGATTGCAAGTCGAGATTGGCGTTTTCAAGCTCGTTGCGGCTCGTTTCCAAAGCGCGCGTGCGGTCGGTCACGCGCTGTTCCAGTTCAGCTAGCGTTTGGCGCAGCCGCGTCGTCATGTTATTGAACGCGAGCGCCAAACCAGAAATCTCGGCGGGACCCTCGACCTTGGCTTGGACGTTCAATTCGCCCGCCGTGATGCGCGTTGCCGTTTGCGTCAAACTCACGAGCTGCGCGGTCAAACGCCGCGCCAGATATAAACCGACCAAGCCCGCCAACAATGAAATCGCCAAAATAATAAACGCCGAAGAAATAACAATGCCAAGCACATTGCTGTACGCTTCCAGCCAGGGAAGTTCCGTCACAACCGCCCAATCGGGCGCGCCCAGCGCAGCCGTCGAAGCAACCACCGTATCATTCCGAATGCCCGTCCCCACATTGAGCGGATTTGGATTCAACGTACTCGCGCCGCTTACAAACGCGCGCACCGGAAAAAGATTTTGTACATTATTGCCATCCAATACGCGCGTCGTGTCTTGATACGCGACCAAATTTCCAGCGCGGTCCACGGCATAGGCAATCCCGGTTGCGCCCACTTGGAGATGAGCGATTAAATCCCAGACCGGCTTGAGATTCAATTCCGCCAAGAGCGCGCCCTGGACCGCGCCCGTCTCGTCTTTGATGGGCGTCGCCAGCAAAATCAACGGCTCTTTCATCGCAGAATCAATATACACAGAACCCAGCGCGCGTTCGCCGGCTTGCAACTGCGCCTTCATGGCGGGAGTCAAATGTTTCGCTAATTCCCGGATGGAAAGAAATGTGCGACTCGAAGAATCCGCGACCACCTGTCCGTCCAGCGTTAAAATCGCAAGTTGGCGAAACGACGGTTGAATGTTCAGCAGATTTTCGAGATTTTGCGTATTCTGCGCCCGATATTCCGGCGCTAGATGCGACAAGGTTGCCAACGTTTCGAGCGCGCCGAATTTATCTTGGAAAAATTCGCTGACTTGATGCGCGGCGCCCTGCGCGGCGGCGCGTAGATTTCCCGCGACGGCCTCTTGCTGCGTCCGCACATAGGATAACAGCACAAGCCCGCCGGACAGGATGCTCACAATCACGCTCAACGCGAAAAACGTTAGCGCGATGGTTGTACTCAGACTGCGCCGCGTTCTGACCGAATCAGGACTGGATTTCATGGCATAACTCTCATTTGCAATGCAATGAATAAAAACTTGTAGCTCGCTCGAAAATTTTTTACGCCGCGCCAAATCTTGGCTTTGCCGCGTCGCGCCCTCACGAATTGGACTTGTCGCGGCTCAGTTTGACCACCGCCCGCGCGCTGCCCGTCGAACGGCGCAATTCTTCGGTGGCAATCTGAAGCAATTTTTTGACGTCGGTGGTCGAATGGATGCGGCTCGTAATTTCTGCCGCGCGCTTTTCGCGTTCCGCGAGGCGCCGCGTTTCATCCAGCGCCACTTGCATTTGTCCCTGCAAACGCGCATTATCCAACACCAAACCCAATTTCTCGCCGACGTTATTCACAATCGCTTGCTGGTCTGGCGTCCATTCGCCCGCGGCGTCGTCGTAATCCATTTCAATCGTCCCAATCGTTTCACCGCGCACGACGATTGGCACTTGGATGCGTCTGCTCGCGCCATTCTCTGGCGCAGCGCCGCCATTGCCCGCGTCGGTTTGGGCGACGACAGAATGTTGTTCGCGCACCGCTTCCGCCACTAACGTGGTCGAAGCAAGCCGCGCATAATCTTGCCACCCTTCGCGCGTCAAACGCCGATTCAAAGCCGTGACCTGTTCCGTCGCCTGGCGCGCTTGCGTCGCCAAACGCTGCGTTTCCGCGAGCGCGTTCTGCGTCTGTTCAAACAGCCGCCGATTTTGCAGCGCGGCAGAAACAAGATTGGCAATTTGCGAAGCCAATTGTTCGTCGAGCGCGTCAAAATGCGCCGGATGCGGACTGACGATGTTGAGCGTCCCAAGCGGCTCGTTATTGCCCGCAAACAGCGGCGTCACCAGCGTTGACCGCAAACCCTGAGAAACCATCGCCGCGCTATCCACATAATGCACCGCGCTCAAATCAGAGATATTCAAGAGCCGATTCTGCTGCAAGCTTTGTTGAATGAGCGTATTGTCGAGAGCCAAACCCACATTCACAAAATGCGCGGCGGTCGGGTCTTGGAGCGCATACAAGCGCACCAAACGCGGATTGTCGGTGAGCATGGCAAATGTGGCGTCGCTGTCGCGGAACAATTCGCGCGTTTTGCTTGCGGCAGTGGCATACAACTCGTTCATGTCTTGCACCCGATTCAAATCCGCGCTCAATTGATTCAAGATGCCCAAACGCTGCGCCTGATACGCCGTTTGACTCAACGCCGTTTGCGTCTGTTCAAACAAACGCGTATTTTGAATGCTCGCCGCGACCGTCGCGCTTAGCGTCATTAACAAATTGACGTCCGAGTCGTGAAATTTATTGGGCGCGACATCGGACAAGCCAATGACGCCATACACTTGGTCGCCCAACAAAATCGGCGCGCCCAAGAACGATTCGGTGACCTCGCCTTCGCCCACGACTGGGGCTTGTAGCTTTTCAATTTGCGCGCGCAAATCATTATTGACGACGAACGGCGCGCGCGTCTGAATCACATGCGACGTAAAACCGGGCCCAAGCGCGAACGGTTCGACCGGCAGGATTTTGTTGTCGCCGAGAAAAAAGGGAATCCGCACCATATTGCTCGCGGCGTCGTACAGCGCCACATACACGCTCGTCACGCCAAACACCGCCGGCAATTCGCGCCCCATTTCTATCAAGCGTTCGTCCAGCGGTTTGTCTTGGGTCAGAATAAAACCGACGCGATTCAAGACGGCGAGTTCAGCCAATTGTTGACGCGTCGCTTGCGCCAAGCGTTCGTTCTGAATTGCCGCCGAAACGCTGGGGGCAATGGTTTGAAGGAAACTAACGTCCGCGTCGGTAAAGAATCGTTCGCTATTCGCATAGAGCGCCAGCACGCCAAGCGGTTGGTCCGCCAACATAATCGGCACGGCGAGATAGGATTGCGTTTGGTCGCTGGTCTTGTCAATCCACGCGCCGCCGAGCTCTTGAAGACGCTGCGACAAATTCTCGTTCACCAAAAGCGGCGCGCGCGTCTCCAACACATGCGCGATAAAACCCGAACGCCGCGGTCGCGGCGGAATTTCCAGCTCGACGCCATCTTCGATAAAAAACGGCATTTCAATTCGGTCCTGCGTTTCGTCGTACAACGCGATATACATATTCGGGGCCTTGAAAATGGCGGTCAATTCTTTGCCTGTGTCGCGCAAACGCATCTGAAAGGGTTGGTCCGAATTTAACCGTTCGCCGATGCGATTCAATACGACAAGTTCTTGGACGCGCCGCTGGGTAGCTTGCGCCAAGCGGAAATTGTCCAGCGCGACGCCAACATTAGTCGCAATCGTCGTCAACAGTTTTGTATCATTGGCGGTATAGGGGCGCTCCAGCGACACCCGTTGGACGGAAAGCGCGCCAACCACTTGGTCGCCATTCCGCAGCGGCACCGTCAACAGCGAATTTGGCGAGACGCCATCGCCCAAATCCACCGCGCCCATCGTCTTGAAATCTTGGTCGGTCGCGCGCGTCAACAAGAGCGATTCGCCGGTCGTAATGACTTGCGAAGTAAGCCCTTGGCCAAACGGCATGGGCGCGATTTCAATTTGTTTGCGGTCATCGAGCGCGTACGGAAATTCAATTTGTTGCGTCGCGCGATTATAGAGCGCGATATAACCAAAATCGGCGTCAAAAATTTTACTGATTTCCGCGCCGACTTGGTCCAGTACGCGGGCCGAATCCTCGGACTCGACGAGCAATTGGCTAATGGTATTTAACGCGCCCAATTCTTGGACGCGGACTTCGGCATCGGTGTACAATTGCGTATTATCCAACGCAATCGAAGCGAGTTGCGCGAAACGCTGTAAAATATCCGTCTCGGCTTTGCCGAATTTGCGCCCTTGCTCGGTATAAGCGAGACCGATAACGCCGACAGTCACATCATCCGCGCTGCCAACGCCTGCGCCGCGTTTCAATGGCACGGCGACGACGGCGCGCAGCGCGTCACGCCGCGAACCAGCCAAACGTCCTTCCCACGTTTGATAATCGTCAATCACCATCGGTTTGCCCGTTTGCCAAACTGTGCCAGCCAAACCGATGCCGCGCTGGGCGCGCGTCCCAATTAAATCGTCGTACAAACCCATGCCGACGCGCATTTCAATTTCTTGGTCGTTCGGCTGTTGAAAAAATACAAAACCGTGCTGCGCGCCCATGAGCGCGCCCGCGCGTTCCACCGTCGCTTGCAGCAAATCTTTTAAACTCTGCCGTTCAAAGAGCCCGGTGGAGGTGTCGCTCAAAGCCGAGAGATAGGCGCTGTTGGATTGCAGACTCTGATTCGCTTCCGACAATTCTTGGGTGCGTTCGGCGACGCGTCGTTCCAGCCCGACCAGCGTGTCTTGCAAACGCGCGGTCATGCCGTTGAACGCGTTGGCGAGCGCGCCGATTTCGTCGGTAGATTCCACCGGCGCGCGCGCCGCGAGATCGCCGGCTTGGACCTGATCCGCCGCCAAGGTCAAACGCCGAATGGGACGCGTCAAAAATTGCGCCAGCGCAAACGCGACAACAATCGCCGCGTCAATCGCCAAAATGCCCGCCAGAAGCGCCGCGCGCGCGCCTGCCTCTACTAGACCCAATGCCTCGGTCGGGTCCACCGTCGCAATCGTCCGCCACGCGGTACTCCGCAGGTACGGTTCGGGCTGTTCATCGGAAACCCCGACGACGGCTTGGCCCGATACGCGCGGCGCGCCGCGATACGTCAAAGTCGGCAGCAATTGGCCAATGCCATCTTTAATTTGGGCGAATTCGTCGAATGAAAGCGAACGAAACGCGCCGTCCGAAGTAAGCACTTGGCCCTGGGGAAACAACAAATCAATTTTGCCCGATTCGCCAAAACTGTTATAGATGAGCGCGCGTTGTAACGCTGCCAAAGTGAAAATGCCATGCAAGACGCCGACGGCGCGCGTGCGGTCCGGCGCGTAAATGGGAATCGCAATCCGAATCCCATAGTCATTGAGCATCGGGTCCGCTTCGGGCTGGCCGATAAAAATGCCGCCGCGGCCGCCGTTGTACGCCGCTTGCCACCACCCATAATCGCGATAATTATATTCGGGCCGCCAACCGGTCGCGGCAATCATGGAACCGTAGGCGTCGGTCATGAACAATTCTTTGTTGCCCTGAAACACGTCGCCAAACTGACGCAAGCCGGCTGACAAATCATTATTCAGGATGCCTTGAATCAAAGCGTCTTGCGGCGCGGCGCTCGCCCAGCGCGCGCTATTGGCTTGCAACTGCGTTTGGCGTTCCGCTTCATTGGCAGGATAGCGGTCTGTCGCCGCCATCACATCTGCTTGAATACGTTTGTTCAGCGACATGGTTGAGAGCCGGTCTATATTGCGATCCATCGTAATGCCGACCGCCAGCGCCGCCGCTTGCGCGCGTGTCTGCAAATCGCGCGCCGCGTTTTCGGTCAGCGCCGTACGAATCGCCAGCGTCGCCACAAATGTCACACTGCCGACCGACAGCAACGCGAGGACGACGAATGCCAAAAGCAATTTGATACGCAGCGGATACGATTTGAAATTCAGCAGGACAAAGACTGCCAAAAAAAGCATGAGCGCAACCGAAAGCAAGGCGCCGGGCACCGCCGACGGGTCGAGCGCAGTCCGCGAAGGCGCGCCAAAAATATCCAGCGCAATCGCCGCCAAGCCCGCAAACACACCCGCCACGATAAACCATTGGGCGCGCGCGGGCGGCAGCGCCAACGTCGCCACAAACAACGTCGTCGTGCCAACGGTAATGCCAATGAGCATCCCGCGTCCGGCGATAAAGAGCGACACCAAAGGCAGTGCAAGCATCATGCAGAGCAAACCCAACTGCACGCCCCAATCGAATCGTCCGCGCGCCATGAGCGCGATGCCAACCAACCAACCGATCACCGGCACGGCAAACAACAGCACGGCTTGATTCCACCACCCGCCCGTGACATTGACGGAAACGAAAAGGACGAGGACAAGGGCTGCCGCAAAAATGCCCAACGTGAACAACACGGCATACCAGGCATGACGCCGATTCGGCGCGGTTTCGCCAAAAGTTCGAGTACTTGGATTCATACGCTTTACGCCTCAATCATTGCCGTTCGTTCCATTATCCTTTAGGTTAAGCCGCACAATCGCGCGCTTGCTGCCGGTCGTGCGCTGCAATTCTTCCGCCGCCGCTTTGAGTACAAGTTCAATGTCCGGCGCCGCATACAGGCGATCCGTAATTTCGGCGATGCGTTTTTCGCGTTCCGCCGTGCGCCGGGTCTGTTGCAGCGCCGTTTGCGTGGATTCGTACAACTGCGCGTTATCGAGCGCAACCGCCGCCAGTTCGGCAAAGCGTTTCACGGCTTCCACCTCTGCCGGCGTGAACACGCGCTCTTTTTCCACCGATGCCAGACCCAACACGCCGACCGTTTCATCGCCGGATTTAAGCGGCACGCCGACCACCGCGTGCAATACATCGCGGCCCGCCGTATGCAAACGACCTTGCCAGGTCTGGTAATCATCCACCACCAGCGGTTCCGAATTTTGCCAAACGGTTCCCGCCAAACCTTGACCGGGCTTGGCTAGCGCGCCGACGAGTTCGTGATACAAACCGATTCCGACGCGCATCCGCAACGCTTTGCCATTCGGTTCAACCAGATGCACATAGCCGTGTTCGGTCCCAATCAATTCGCCCGCGCGCGCGATAATGTTTTGCAAGAGCTCTTCCAAGTCGAGGCGGCGCATGAGGCCGAGCGTCGTATCATGCAGCGCGGTCAAGTACGCATTTTGCTGCCGCATCGTTTCTTCGGCGCGTTTGCGTTCCGTAATGTCGAGGTTCGTACCAAACGTTCTAATTGTTTTACCGGTTGCATCTTGGACCACACGGATGCGCGCAGTCACATTGCCGACAGCGCCGTCGCCAAACAAGGCGCGATAATCCAATTCATGTTCATAGTGCGGGTCGGTCGTCCGCACTGCTGCCCTGCCGGCGGCAACGACTAGCGACGCATCGTCGGGATGGACAAAACGACGGATAAATTCGCGCGCGGACACGGCGTAACCGCCCGGCTCGGGTTCACTCATCCGCAGCATCGCGTAAAATTCCGGCGTGAGCGTGAACAAATCTTGCGCCACGTCATATTCCCAACTGCCCAGATGCGTAATCCGCATGGCTTCGGACAATTGCGCCTGACTCGTTTCCAATGCCGCTTCCGCCTCGCGGCGCTGCATGTATTGCGCGATTTGACGCCCCACCCCAGTCATGGTCACAATCGTCAGGTCGTCCATGGACTGGAAATGGTCGCTGAAAAAGACTGCGGCGCCATACATTTTGTCTTCGCTGGCGAGAGGGAAACCAAAAGCGCTGATCAAGCCCACCGCCCGCGCCATTTCGGATTGGCGCAAACGCGCATCCGTCAAAACATCCGCCGACCAAATCGGTTTTCGTTCCGACCAGATTGCGCCGACAAATCCTTCGCCATAGCCAAAGGTCATGCCAACCGTATCTTGGATAAATGTCTGAATTTTTGGCGCCGCGCTGCCCCAAACTTGGCGCAGGGTCAATTTTTGGGCGACCTCATCCACCACCCAATACTCACCGACTTGCCAATGCAGCGCGCCGCAAATCATTTCCAGCAGTTGACTCGATACCTTATCGAATGCCGTCGCGCCCGCCAAGAGCTGCGCGGTTTCGTATTGCAAATTCAAGCGGTCGCGCGTGCGTTGCATCTGCACCAACGCGTCTTGGGTTTGCAGCAAAGCGACCTGCGTCTGTTCAAACAACGCGCGATTGTCCAATACGGTGGCGGCTTGCGCCATGATAGAACGGAGAATGCGGCGCTCGCGCGGCGTGAATGGATGCGGCGCGGACCAATTTTGGCTCAACACTCCAATCCAGCGCCCGCCAATCTTGAGCGGCAGCAGCGCGCCGGCTTTAATGCCGCGCCGCGCATAAACCGCTTTGGCGCCCGCGCTAACATTTGGCGCGGTTTCAAAATCGTCAAAGACATACGGTTCGTTGGCTTGTTCCATCCAAGAACGGTCGCCCAAAAGATTTTCGGCTGGAAAGCGCGAACCAATAGCAGAAGCATGACTCGCCTCGCGGGGCCACAGCGCGACCAATTCCAACTCGTGCGGTTCGCCCTGCTCGTCCAGATGCACGCGCAGCAAAGAAGCAGTCGCCGCGCCCATCACAATGGCGGGCCCCGCCGCCGCTTCTAACGCTTCCTGCAAAGTCGCCGCCGCATTCAAACGCGTGCCGACTTCGTACAACGTCTGCGTTTCGGCGAGCGCCTCTTGCGTTTGGTCAAACAATTGCCGATTGTCCAACACCGTCGCCGCCTGCGCCATGACCGCGCGATACAAACGCGCGTCGCGGTCAGAAAACGTATGCGGTTCGGGCCAACTTAGGATGTGCAGCGCCACCCAACGCGTGCCGGCGCGCATTGGCAAGAGCGCCGTCGCGCGGACTTGGGAGTAACGATACAACGCGCGCGCATTTTCATCCACCCGCGGGTCAACCTCGATGTCAGCAATCAACACCGGCTCGCCCGGGTTTTCAATCCAGTGATTGGACAATGGCACCTCGTTCAAATTGAAACGCATATTGTCCATCGTCGGCAGGTCCGTCCGGCTCATCCACGTTGCTACAACCGTTCCCCATTCCGGACGTCCTTGCGCGTCGCTCGCGAGCAACATCAATGTCGCGCGGTCCGCGCCGCTTTCGATTCCGATTTCGGAAGCCGCCCGCATCGCTTCCGACAGCGTCGTCGCCGCATTGAGCTGCGCGCCCGTCTGATAAAGCGCTTGCGATTCCGCCAGCGCCGTCTGCGTCTGTTCCAGCAAAAGCCGATTGTTCAAGACCAACGCCATTTGGCTCGCCAAGCCCCGATAAATGCGCCGTTCCTGTTCGGTGAACGTATGCGGCTCGCCCCAGCCAATCGTGACCACGCCCAGAATGCGCTGCTCGACCCGCAGCGGCATAAAGACAATGCTGTGCGTCCCCGCCGCAAGCAATACCTTGCGCGTCTCTTGGTCCAACGTCGAGGTATCTATATCCTCAACCCAAATCAAGTCGTCCAAATTCGACAACAACGCGCGGGCAAGCGGATATTCTTGGACCGGGAAACGCAAGGGCCCAATGACCGGCGCCTCTTGCCCGGACGGCAAAAGACTCACCACCAGATGCCCTGCGGCAGCCGCGCCTTGCGCATCGTATTCGAGCAGCAAGAGTTGGGCGGAACCTGCGCCGCGCTCGAATGCCGGCTGCGCCGCCACGCGTACCAATTCTTGCAGTGAATCCACTTGATTGAGATGGCTGCCCGTGCGATACAAAATTTCCGTTTCATTCAACGCCGTCTGCGTTTCCTGAAACAGTTTGACGTTTTCCAGCAAGACGCTGGCTTGATTCGCCAAACTACTGGCGAGACGAATTTCGTCTGGCGTGAATTGACGCTCGGCGCGGCGAGCGCCCAATTCAATCGCGCCCACGAATTGATTTTGGCGCAGCAAAGGCAGACGCAGCACAGTTTGCCAGCGTCCGCGCTCCAAATCCTGCCGCAACTCGGGCGACAAATGCGGGTCGGAGCGTTGAATCGTTTCCGCCTTGCCTTGCATCAAATCGTCTTGCAGCCCCGGATAATGCTCTGCCGTAAAACGCGTTTCCTTTGGCGCGTCCGCCATCGGTTCGGGGTCATGGTCGTACAGCGTCGTCATGGCGCGCGCCGCGGCATCCCATTCCGTCACCGCGACCGTATCCACATCCAACGCGGACGCAAATTGAGACGTGAGCTGTTGCAGCAATGCGTCGAGGTCCACCTGCTGCGCCAACGTTTGCATCGAATCGTGCAAAATCGTCACCTGGCGCAACCGTCTTTCGGATTCGTCAAAGAGCTGGGCGCGTTCCACCGCCACGCCAATTTGGTCGGCGATGGTTTGCAGCAATCTCGATTCCGCCTCGCCGTACTGATTGGGCGTATAGCTTTCGATAGCCATGACGCCAATCCGTTTTTCGCCGCTGCGAAGCGGCACGCCCAACCACGTGCGAACCTGCATCTCACTGCCAAAGGTGACGCCTTCGTTCGGATTTTCCGTACTCGACAAATCGGGAATGAGTAGCGCCGCGTCGCCGGTAATGACGCGGCCCGACAAGGTTTCTCGAAGCGGCGCGCGTTCGGGCGAATACTCGACGCCGCGGTCAATGCTCAAACGGAAATCCAACTCGTCCGTTTCTGGCACATAGAGCGCCATCAAAAAGGCATCGGGCTTTAACAGCTCGGCAATTTCACGATAAATTTCGCGCGCCATTTCGTCAAAGGAAGCGGGCGTGGTCACGGCGCGCGCGATGCGATTCAACATCGCAAACCGGTCGGCGGCTTGCTGCGTCCCTTGGAAAAGTTGCGCGTTCTCTAACGCCGCCGCCATCTGATTGGCAACGCTGACGAGCAGCGCTTCTTGCGGCGCGCCGTACGCGTCAAACGCGTACGATTGCGCGGAAATAATTCCGCGCACGCGATTGCCAAAACGCAGCGGCGCAAACAAGAGCGATGCCGAAGGTTTACTCGAACCAAAGATATTTGCCGTTCTTTGACATTCCGCTTCCCAATCCGAACGCGTCCGATTCAGGATAAAGGGCCGATTGGACTCGACAATACTTTCAAGGCGCGGAGACAATGGCGCCGGGTCGCTCCGCGCGGGATACTGTTCGCCCAAATCGTACAACCCCGGACGCGTAACCGTGTGCGACGCTTCATCATAGAACCATACGACAAACGCTTCCGCTTTCATCAAGCGCGCCAGCTGTTTGTACACTTTGGCAAACAATTTATCCTGGTCGAGTTCGCCCGAAATCTCGCGCGCGAGTTCATTAATGATCGCCGTCTCTTGGGCGCGCTGCTGCGTCGCCTCAAAGAGCCGCGCATTTTGCAGCGCCACGACCATGTGGTTGGCGATCCCTTCCATCAATATCGTATGCCGTTCCGTATAAGCGTTGAGCGTATAGCTTTGCGCCGAAATACAACCGACGATTTCATTGCCGCGCCGCATCGGCACGTACATGAGCGACGCGGACGCTTTGTTGATATTGCCGATGCCGGTTTCGGCGCTCATACGCGTCTGCATGTCGTCAATCTCTGCCGGCGTTCGATTCACCAACAGCGGTTTGCCGCTTTCAATCACAGTGCGTAGATTCGCGCGCACCGTGCGTATCGTGGTAGAGCTGGTATGCACCTGCCCGTCGTCATACACATACGGATAGGAGGCGGAATCGCTCGCGCGGTCATACAGCATGACAAAAAACGCGTCGGTGGGCATGATGTTGGAAACTTGCTCGCGCACGCTCTCGTACAAGCGGTCCAGCGTGAGCTCTTGGGCAATGACATTCGCGATTTCATTCAACGCGCTCATTTCTTGGGCGCGCTGCTGCGCTTGCTCCAGCAAACGCGCGTTTTCGACGGCGAGCGCCATCTGTTCCACTACGCTTGACGCCAAGGCCACGTCATTGTCACTCCACGTGTGCGGCTGATTTACGTCAAACAAATCTACAGCGCCAATCACTTGACCGCGCAGGGTGACTGGCACACTCAATGCGTTGCCAGAGACGCTGCCGTTGCCGCCTTCGCTCAAAACGGATCCGGCTTCGGACATTTGGATGAATGCATCTTGAGTGTGAGAATAGACCAGTTGTTTGGCAAGCGCATCATCCGCCCACGCCTCGCGCACAAATCCGCGTTGGGCGCGTTCCAATTCCTGCAAATTCGATTGTGCTTGAGAAAACAGCTGTGCATTTTCGATCGCGTGAGCTAGATTGTCCGCGCTTAGAGCCAATATAGTAAGGTCTGCCGTTGTAAATTTTTCACGCGTCGCTGAATGGAACGTTAAAAAGCCGAACACTTGGCCGCGCGCCACAAGCCGCAGAATTATTGTTTGCGCCAGCGTCGGAAGCAATGGTTGAGCAAACGACGCGCCGCGCCAAGTTCCATCCACCAAGACAAGCGGTTCAGTTTGATTGGTCGCGCGGCTCAAAGGGGAATCGGTATCGAGGCGCAGTTTATAGCTCCGCTGCAACAGCTGAGCCCCCGCTTCGCCCGAACCTGCGCGCAAGATTGCCCAAGTTTGAAAGTCATCCACCAAATAAATACCGGCAAAAGCGAGCTGCAAATTTTCTTGCAGAAAACGCACTGACGCCGACAGCAATTCGTTAAGATCGCGTAGGGCGCTGGTGACTCGCGCCAATTCTGCGACAAATTGGAGTTGTTCTTGGCGACGCTGTATCGCCGCGCGCAATTCGCGTTCTCTTTCAATTTGTCGTTCCACCGCAGCGTACAAACTGCGCTGCATCCGTTCCTGTTCGCGCAAAATTTCGGTGCGGCGCGCATTTTCGAATTCTGCCACAAACCCACGACGATAGGTAATCAAACGCGGCATGAGGTCAGCATCAACTTGCATCCCCATTTCAAAGAGCGCATCCGCAATCGCAAACGCGCCTTGCGGGCCCAAACCATGCTGCACCCACGCGAGCATTTGTTCTCGCATCTCCACCGCACTGAGCCGTTCATTCAGCGCCGCCAAGAATTGCTCGACGATTTCTTCGGCCAGCGCGGGCATCTGCCGCATTGAAGAAAAGGGACCAATCGCTTCGAGAAAGTTTGTCCGCATTTCTTGAACGACCCGCTCGCACAGACGCGGCGTCTCGGCGCGCAAACGCTCCAGCGCGTCGCGCATCTTCGCTGTGACAGACACTTGATTGTCAGTAGGTAAATCCATTGTCGTCATGCCAATCTCCCGTGCCACGCGCGCGACCATATTTTGGCAGCGCGTGACTGGCGTATTTCGGGCAAACTATCCGCCACACAAATACGCGCGTTACGGTTTTTCTACAACTGTTTCCACTGCGGCGTCATCGCGCCCTCCGTTTGAACGCCCACTGTCACCCACATTTTGCTGCCGGACGCAACCCAGTCGTACGTTGCGCGTATGACGAGTTCCAGCTCTTGAAATTGCAAAAAATTGCTTCTCTGCCATCTCCCCCTCAGGATTGTTGTGGCGAAGCATTCGCAGCGCCGTTTGCGTAATAATTAGCCGTTCCGCGAATGCTGTGCTGCCAGTTCATCGCAGCCCCTATACCCCACGAATTGAATCGGAATTTGCTCTAGTGCGGCTCAGGCATTAGAGCAAATTCCGATTTCGTTTGAGGTTTGGAATCGAGACTTTGGTCGGTTAATGTACTAACCCGCTAAAGCGTCGAGTCCAAACCATAAATCATTTAGGAATTCGCTCTAGAGCATTGAACGGTTACGGTTTCTCTACATACACTCCGTAAAATTCCAAACCTACGCCTTCGCGGTCGGCTTCGGAAATATAATCTTTTAAATTCAACCACTCGGTGATGGGGCGAAACCCGCGCGCATCGGGCTGCCACGGTTTTACCAATTCGCGCGCCCTTTCTTCCGGCACGAGATGCATGGGGGAACCCATTTGATCAAACATGCCGAGAAACTGCCCCCATTGCGGCGTCATCGCGCCCGCCGCCTGCGTTTCCCATGTAATCCACATTTTGCTGCCGGGCGCCGCCCAGTCATAGGTCGCCTGCATAAGATGTCGAATTTCTTGGTCGGACAAAAAGACGGTGATGCCGTTCAAGCCAATCGCCACTCGCCGATTATCGCCAAATATTTCGGGAATAACTGGCGAGGCCAAAATGGAATCAATGTCGCGAACGTCGGCTTCCAGAAAACGGACGTTGGGGTTATCACCTAAAATTTCCATTCCGTAACTCGCGACCACCGGGTCATTGTCCACATAAATTACTTTGGCATCTGGCAGAGTGGAATGAATATGTTCGACAGTGGGCAGCCCTGACGCAAAATCGAGAAACTGAGTGAACCCTTGAGCCGAAAGTTCCTGCGCCGCGTCGTGCAAAAACAAACGCAGCAAGCGGACCCATTTTTTTGTCGAAGGCACGAGCGAGAACATGTATTCTGCGGCTTGGCGGTCGGCTTCGAAATTGTGCGAGCCGCCGAGCGAATAGTCATACACGCGCGCAGCATTGGGAACATTTATATCCATGGGTTGTTTCTCTGACATTTTACCCTCCGAGGTAGTTGATGTTGCCATGGCGCACCCGGTCGAGTGCGCGGGCATAGTTGAGGGATAGAGATTTAGCGCGCGCCTGTTTCCCTCAACAAGCGCGCGGTACGGACAGCTAGCTGTGTCCATTGCCCCCGTTCGTTTGCTTTTCGGGGTTGCCCATACGGACGACGGCGTGAGACGCGCCCAACGCGTGACTGAGTTCGCGCGCCGTCGTCTGCAAAATTTGTTCAAGGTCGAGCGAACGCGCCATGTGCGCGCCAATCTCGCGCGTCAATTGTTCACGCCGTGCGCGCTCTTTGGTGTGGTCAAACAAACGCTGTTTTTCAATCGCGTTCGCCATCTGGCTTGCAATCGTTTCCGCCAGGGTCACATCTTGCGGCAAAAAAGAACGGGTGGGATCATTCATATCCAGACCCACCGTGCCAATCACCTGACCGCCGGACAAGAGCGGCACAATCATCAAACTATACGTATTGAATTGCCGCATCAAACCGTGAATGGGTTCGGTCAGCGGGTCGGTCTGTGCGTTGTCAATGACCAACGACTGGCGGGTTTCCAAAACGCGCTGCGTGGACGGATTGTTGGCGATGGGAATCTGCACGCCGACCGTATTGGGTTGGTCGGGCTGCAACGTCGCGCTCGCGACAACCACCAAAGCGGTCCGGTCAGGTACATAGAGCGCGATGCCGCAATTGCGCGCCTGGAACACCGCCACCATTTCGCGCGCCATCGTGTCGAGCGTGTCCGCCAATTCCGTTCCGGCGGCGGCAGTTTGCGTCACGCGGTTCAACACCGCCAATTCACGATTGCGCCGCACCAGCGCTTCTTGTTCTTGGCGCCGCGTGATGGCGTTGGCAATTTCCGGCGCCAGCGAAAACAACAATTCCATTTCGTCGGGCGTGTACGAATGTTTACCTTCATAACTTTGCACCGCAAACATGCCAAACGTTTCCGCCCCGCGTTTGAGCGGCACGCCCAGCCATTCAAACGAGAGATTGCCGTTCATTTCCACTTCGCCGCGGTCAATCATGGCGCGAATCGTCGGCGCATCGCCAAAGAGGGGAAGGCCCTGCCGGATGACCCACGCGGTGATGCGTTTGCCCGCCGGCAGCATTCTGCCTGCTTCAGCGGGCAGCGGGTCCACTTCATCCTTGAAATATACAAATTCGAGCGTGTCATCGGCGGGATGATGCAGCGCGACGTACATATTTGGCGCATAGACCAATTCCGCAAGCAACCCATGCAGCGTTTGATAAAAATCGGCATCGGCAGCGGATGTATTGACCGCGTCGGCGATGCGGAACAAGGCGCTCTGCACCTGTTCGGCGCGCGTGCGCTGCACTACTTCGCGCTGTGTCGCTTCCAACAAACGCTGCTTTTCGAGCGCGTTCGCCATCTGTGACGCCATCGTTTCCGCCACGCGAATTTCATCCGCGCTAAAGGTGCGCCCCGCTTCTGTCGTATCCAAACCAATTGTGCCAATGACTTGGTCGCCGGACAATAACGGAATAATCGCGAGACAGGTCGTCTGCCGGTCGCGCATCCGTTCATGAATCGTTTCCGTCAGCGGGTCATTTTGCGGGTCGCTAATGACCAGCGATTTTTTTGTTTCAATGACATATTCGGACGACAAATTGCCCTTGACCGGAATGACAATGCCGACCGAGTGTTGTTCGTGTTCTTGCGCCAACGCATCGGCGACGACGACAAGGTCGGTGCGTTCGGAATTCAACAAGGCGATGCCGCAATTGCGCGCGCGGAACGTCTCGACCAATTCGCGCGCCATTTGCGCTAACGAGTCTTCGATAGGTTCGTTTGACATCATCGCGCTCGCGACGCGATTCAACGATTCCAATTCGAGATTGCGTTGGCGCGCTTGGGCTTCGGCGCGCGTACGTTCGCCCAATTCTTGTTGCAAGGAATTGTACAAACGCGCGTTCTCGAGCGCGGTAGAAATCGAAAGCGCAACGCGTTCAGCCAAATCCAGGTCGCTTGGCGTAATGTCGCGTTGAGTTTGCCAATCAATGCCGAGCGTGCCGATAATGTCTTCACGCGCAAACAGCGGCGCAATGAGAAGCGAAGCCGTTCGACGCATAGCCATCAATTCGTGAATCGCCGCCAAACGCTGGTCATGTTGCACGTCCGCAAAAGCCGCGGGCCGCCGTGTTTGCATAACAATTTCGGTGGACGGATTTCCCGTCACCGGAATTTCATAACCGATGACGGAAGGATTGCCTTGCGGATGACGCTCTGCCACAACCATCAAACTTGACTTGTCTTGGCTGAGCAGCGCAATCCCTGCCTGGTCCGCGCCAAAATAGTTCGCGAGCTCTTCACAGATTTCGCCCAACGCGCGGTCCACGTCGAAACTGACCGCGTGCGCCGTAACGCGATTGACCAACTCGGTTTGATGCAATTGCAGCGCGAGCGCTTGTTCCGCGCGGGCGCGTTCCGTTAATTCGATTTGCGCCGATTCATACAAACGCGCATTGTCGAGCGCAATCGCCGCGAGCTGCGCGAACCGTTCCAACGCCTGGACTTCTTGGTCGCCAAATTTCTGTTCCGGGTCGAGATACGCCAGACCGATGACGCCAATCACTTCGCTGCCCGAACGCAGCGGCACTCCGACGACGCCGCGCAAAATATCGCGGCTGGCATCTTGCAGGCGTCCGCCATAATTCCGATAATCGTCCACCACAATCGGCTCGTTGCGCGCCCACACTTCGCCCGCGAGCCCGACGCCCGGCTGCGCGCGGCGGCCGACGAATCCTTCATACGCGCCCACGCCAACGCGCATTTCCATTTCGTCCGCGCCCGGCTCGCGCAAAAACACATAGCCATTTTCCGTACCGACCAATTGACCGGCGCGCGCCACAATATCCTGCAACACCGCATTAACATCCAAACGCTGCATCAAACCGACCGAAACGTTTTGCAGCGCATTCAAATACATATTCTGGCGATTGATTTGTTCTTGGCGCAATTGTTCTTCGGTAATGTCCCAGAACATGGTTTGGATGCCGTCAATCTCGCCCGCCAAGTTGCGAATGGGCGATTTAATTACGCGCACGATGATATTCTTGCCGTCGCCGCGCCGATGCGGTTCGATCGTTTCAAGCGTTTCTCCGTCGCGCAGCACCCGCAAATCATCCTGCCAATATTTCTCGGCGTGTTCGCGCGGATGAAGATCAAAATCGGTCTTGCCATAGAGCGCTTCCGGCGTCATTAACGTATCTTCGAAATAGCGCGCATTGCCAAACACTACGCGTCCTTCGCGGTCTTTGCGCGTCAACGCTTGCGGGATGACATCCACCAACGAGCGATATAGCTCTTCGCGTTCGCGAATGGCTTGCTCTGCTTTTTTCGTCGCGGTAATTTCGGTGCTGACGCCCGTGACCACAAATTCGGTTTCGCTCTGGCGATGAATGCGCGCCTCTTCTGACATCCAATGAACGTCGCCGTTGGCGTCATAAAAACGAAATTCTTGCGTATAACGATCCAACCCTTCGCGGAACGCGCGCGCGCTGCGCTGATTCATCAGCTCTTTGTCTTGAGCGTCCCATGTGGCGTACCACGCGTCGTTAAAAGATTGCCCCGGTTCCATCCTGATTGGCGCCAACTGCCGAATCGCATCGGGATTCGCGTACTCGGTTTTCCAGCGATAGCCATACGCTTCTTGCGTTTCATCGTCGAGTTTCGTAACGCGCGCCGACCAAAAAGCGGCATGCGCGTCCTGCGTCACGCGCTGCACCAACGATTCCGCGCGGCGAATGTCGCTAATATCGTGAAAGAACCAGACGCGCGCGAGATATGAACCATCGGGCGCGGTCACGGGCGCGCTGTAACGCTCAAACACGCGTCCGTCGCGGAATTCCACCGTATCGCGGCTGGCGCTGTTTCGATCCGCATAGATTTCAGCGCTGCGCTTGGCCCAATCTTCCGGGTCCATCAAATTGTCATGCATGGCTTGACGCACCGCTTGAACGGAATCCGTCGCCATCACCTCTTCGGGAATGCCCCACATTTCGGCAAAGCGCCGATTGGCAGAGAGAATCTGTTCATCCGCGCCGACGACCAAAATACCGTCCGGCGAAATCTGGAATTGCGCCGCAATCAATGCCGTCTGGAACGCTTCCCGTTCTTGCGTGCGCTTGCGCTCGGTAATATCTTCCGAAATGCCGAGCAAATATACCGGTTTGCCGTCTGCGCCCTTTACCGGCACTTTGGCGGTCCGCAGCCAACGCGTCGTACCGTCCGCAGCTTGAATCGGTTCTTCGGGAATAATGAGCGTCTGCCCGCTATTGAGGGTCTCGCGGTCTTTGGCGACGAAAAAGTCGGCTTCTTCGGTTGGGAAAAAGTCATAATCACTTTTGCCCAAAAGTTCTTGGCGCGCATGGCCCGTAATTTCTTCGCCGGTCTTGTTCCAACGCACAAAGCGTAAATTTTGCGCGTCCTTGACAAACAACATCGTCGGCAAGTTTTCGATAATCGAATCCAGAAATTGCTCGGTACTTTGCCGCTGCGCCAACTCGTGTTGCGACGCGTCCAAGAGCTGGGCATTGTCCAACGCCAACGCCGCCAACGCCGCAAACCGCTTTAGCACATCCACTTCGGTGGGGCCAAATTTTTTGTCCGCGTCCAAATGCGCCAGACCGATAACGCCAATCACCTGCGCGCCGGATTGGAGCGGCACTCCAATGACCGCGCGCAATACGTCGCGGCTGGGGTCAGCCAGGCGGCCGCTCCATTCGCGATAATCATCCACCGCCAGCGTCTGTCCCGTTTCCCACACTTGGCCCGCCAAACCAACGCCCAAGCGCGCTTGAGCGCCAACGAGGTCGTGATACGAACCCACGCCGACGCGCATTGTCATTTCTTGCGTCGCGCGGTCGAGCAAAAACACATAACCGTTTTTGGTGCCGACCAAATCGCCGGCGCGCTCGATAATATCTTGCAGCAACGCTTCCACGTCGCGACGTTTTAGCAGCGCAACGCTAATGTCTTGGAGCGAAACGTAATACGCGTTATTCGATTCGAGTTCTTTGGTGCGGTCGCTGACGCGTTGTTCCAGATTGCCGACGAGCCCGCTCAACTGCGCGGTCATCTGATTAAAGGTCGTCGCCAATTCGCCAATTTCGTCATGCGTTTCGACGACGGCGCGCGCTTGCAAATCGCCCGCGCGCACTTGGTTCGCCGTCGCCGTCAAACGCGTAATCGGGCGCGTCAACAATTCCGCGCCGCCCAACGCAATCAACGCGCTCACCAGCGCGACCACCAACGCAATGGTAATCGCGTCGCGCGTTTGCGCCTCGATGGGCGCCAAGACTTCGGCGCGGTCTTGCCGCACCAACATATCCCAGCCCAAGTTTGTAATAGCCGATGCCGCCGCGCCCGTCGTCGCTTGAATCGGCGTGCGGCTATAAAACCGCGAAGCCAGCCCTGGCCCAACGACTTCGACAATCGGCTCCGACGCATTGCGGAGGCGGTTCAACGTTTGCGGTTCCGGCGCGCCCGCTTGACGATTCCCAATCAGCTGGTCGTCGGGCAACCAAAGTTGGGCATAGCCGGTCTCGCCCAAGCGAACGTTTTCCAAAATTTGCGCCAACGCTTGAATCGAAAACGTAGTCCGCAAAACACCTTGAACCGTTTGCCCATCCGCAGCGTACAAGGGCGCCGCGATGTTGATGGCGTTGGTCTGACTGCTTTCGTCAAAAATCGGTTGACTGATATAGACCGCGCCTTGCCCGTTGTTGTATGCCGCTTGCCACCACGCTTCATCCGCCTGATAAAAATCCGATGTGCGATTTGAGACCGCCACATTTGCGCCATAGCGGTCCGTCACAAACACTTCGACATTGTTCGGATACGCCGCGCGAAAACGGCGCAGCGCATCGGACGCGGTATTGTTCAAGCGCGACGCGACCAGCACATCCGCGTTATTGTTCGCCGCATCCGCCGCGCGCCAGATTTGGTCAAGGCGCGTCAACTGCGCTTGCGTGGCGTTCGCGTCGTCCGTGTACGCCTCGTTCGCTTTTTCCACTTCGGTTAGAATCGCGCTGTCAAACGCCAACACATCCAACACGCCCGTTTCCTGTTCCAACAAGCTGGCGACATTGCGCGCTTGCGTGTCGGCTAAATTTTTGAGCGCGACGCCGGTGCGCTGCGTGAGAATTTCGGTCGAGGCGCGATTATTGAAAAAAACCAAAATCGCAAGCGGGACGAGCGTTAGCGCGAGCGATACGACAATAATTTTTTCGCGCAGACTAAAGTTTGGAAATTGGCGTAAAACAAAAAGCGCATACAGCGCCAAAACGGCTAACGAAATAATAAAGGTGAGCGTAAAATTCAAAGGCGTCGGCCGCGCGGGAGAGCCAAACACATCGAGCAAAAGACAACTCGCCGCCGAAACAATGCCCGCCAACAGCGCCCAGATGCGCCAGCGCGGCGACAGAGCCAAGAACGCGCACACGCCGGAAAACGCTACGGCAATCAAGCCCATAAAGATGCCGGCGCCTTGCGCCACAAATGAAGAAAAAGGCAAAGAGACCAGCGTCACGCCCAACATCAACCCAACGCCCAAGTCGCGGCGGTTGCGCCGCGTCAACACAATGGCTGCGCCGCAAACCGCCGCCAGCGCGAGCCACGAACCGAGCGCAAAACGATTGCTGCCGCTGAGTAGACCGTACACGGCGAACGCGAGCATAATTGCGCCAATGATGCCCGCAATGCGATATAAATTTTTATTACGCGCTTGCGTCGCTTGATCCATAATCAATTCTCACACGTTCAGAACTTGCCAGACCCACAACGGACGATATGGCGCGCTTGGGCCCGCCAATAAACACAAAAACTCCACTGAACCCTAGACAGGAACGCGTGGAGGACAAACGCCAAAATTTCGCCCCCCATCGTCGAGAGGCAGAGCCGGAACAGCCATCCGACTGTTTGCCATCTCTACACAGGAATTGTATAGGTTTGCATCCCTATTAAGCAATAGGATTGATGTACTTGGAGCGTCGTTTCGGATGTCAATTCGATTACAACGCCATTGTTGTTAGTGTACTATTTGATTGTTGTCAGCGCGCGAGGCGGTTGACCAAAAGTTGTGTAAATTTCGCGGCTTGAGGTTGAAACCGTCATGGCAAGGGAATCTCAACGCATTTATGCTGAATCGCTTGCCAACAATTTTCAAACTGCGGATTGTACACAAAACGCGGTATACGACCGCGCGCGATTTGATTGTTGAATGTAAAGTTTGGGCGGACAAGCGTAACTCGTCCGGCATGAAGCGCTCATGAGCTCCAATTGGAGGCAGCTATATCATAACAGAAAAAAAATGATTTGGAATAGCTGTCGGAAAATTGTTAGCAAATTGTTCGCCAAAAAAAATTGACGTCAAAAATTCTTGTAAAATTTTCGTCAAACCCTCTTGACAAGTTCGATTTCTGTGATATATTTCTAATCGGTTAGCGCTCTCTGCAAGCGAGCGCTAACCTCTTTCTGTGCGATTCAAAAATCAAAATTCAAGGAGAAGCATTATGGCAGACCAAACTCTGCGCCCGCTTGCCGATCGCGTAATCGTCGAACCGCTCGACCGCGACGAAACCACTGCCAGTGGTCTTTTGTTGCCCGAGACGGCAAAAGAAAAACCTCAAGAAGGCAAAATTCTCGCCGTCGGTCCCGGTCGCTGGGATGAAGATGGCAAAAACGCATCCCGCTCGAAGTCGCCGTTGACGACAAGGTAATTTTCGCCAAATATAGCGGCACCGAAATCAAAATCGGCGACAAGAAATTGCTGATTCTTTCGGAAAAAGATATTCTCGCTGTCGTTCAGAAATAATTCGCCTATAGCATAGCGCGTATGGCAAATTGGTTCGATTCCACGAATCGGACGCGCAACGATTTGCGATATGCAAACACTCGGAGGAATACCCATGGCTGCAAAGCAACTTTCATTCTCCGGCGACGCCCGCAAGCACCTCAAAGTGGGTGTGGACACGCTCGCCGACGCGGTAAAAACAACGCTCGGGCCCAAGGGCCGCAACGTGGCGCTCGATAAAAAATTCGGCGCGCCGACGGTTACGCATGACGGCGTCACAGTCGCCAAAGATATCGAACTCGAAAATCCGTACGAAAATATGGGCGCGCAACTTTTGAAAGAAGCGTCCACCAAAACCAATGACGTCGCGGGCGATGGCACCACCACGTCGGTCGTCCTCGCGCAAGCGATTGTGACCGAAGGACTCAAAGTCGTCGCCGCCGGCGCCAATCCCATGCTCCTCAAGCGCGGTC
>Ga0232057_1177815_pt1 | contig 23979 bp, 19 predicted proteins | sample LAC_MetaT_1_FD_165508 | JGI IMG/M metagenome (GOLD analysis project Ga0232057, IMG submission 165508) | Metatranscriptome of anaerobic ammonium oxidizing microbial communities from anammox membrane bioreactor (MBR) in UC Berkley... | ecosystem: Engineered > Bioreactor > Anaerobic > Unclassified ...
CAATCATATCGAACAAGCCGTGAATTAAAAATACGACCAAGCCGGCAAAGAGGCCCACCGCCAGAGGGCGCCAAGCCGTGTCTTGCGCGCGCTGGATGGACAGCAAACCCGCTCCGCTCAACGCCGTAAAAAAACCAATCACGGCGAGCGCGCCGGGCGCGCCAAAATCCACCGCCGCTTGGAGAAATAAATTGTGCGCGTGCGGAATTTCCGCGTCGGGCCCAATCGTGAAAAAGGGATAGAGAATCTTGGCGACCTGTCCAAAATTGCCCAGCCCCGCGCCGGTAAATGGAAAATCTTGGAGCATATAGATTGCGCGCTGCCAGATTTCGATACGTCCCGCGCCGGAATCGAGCGTCGCGCCGCCCGCGATAAAATTCACCAAACGTTCCGTACCCAAAGCGTTCCACGCGACGCCGAGCGCGAGCGCGATGAACGGCAGAACAAGCCACGCGCGGCGATTGAACGCGATAGCAATGACAACCAGCGCGCCGCCGACGCCGAGCCACGCGCCGCGCGATTGTGTGACCAAGACCGCGCCGCCCAATACCAGCGCGCCGAATAGCCCCACCAGACGCGCCCAACGATTGGCGCCCCACAAAATTTGAACGAGCGCCAGCGGCAAGAGCGCCGCCGCCAAGCCGCCGGTGAGGTTGGCATTGATGCCGGCGGAATTGAGCAAGGGAGCGATGAAACGCGGCAGACGATTGAGCAGCGATTCAAGATTCAGTATTTTGCCGCCGGAAAAATTGGTCGCCAAGAGCGCCAAGAGGATGACTCCCGCGCCAAGGATAATGAATGCGAGATTCAAGCGGCGCGCGCGCGCGAGCGCGGCGGACGCGTGGCGATTCAAAATATCCGGGTGAACCCAATTCACGACCGCGTACAGCGCGGCGATTTCGCCGACCAAACGGCCAAGCACGCGCCAAGCGGCGACAGAATCGGCAGAGGCGTAAAGATTGAGCGGCAAGAGCGCCAAGAGCAAGAGAACGGGGAGATCAACGGGGGTGCGAACGGTCAATTGGCCGCGCGCGAGCCAACGGGCTAACCAAAGCAAGCCAATCCAAACGAACGCGGCGACGACGAGGGCATTGGGCAAACTCGCCGTAAATGCCAAGAGCGCCACCGCAGGCGCGACGAGAAAAATTTCCCAATCCGCGACGCGCCGCGCAGCCGAGCGCAAAATGCTCCTTATTTCCGCTTGCCGGCTTTTTCCGGCAGCGCGGCTGCATCCAGCGCCGGGTCTCTTTTTACCGGGCTAGCAGAATGTCCATTTTGGGACGAACCCTTTAACTGGTCGAACCAATGGGCTAGGCGCGATTTTGGAGCGCCGTGCGCGCGCGAAGGTTTGGTCGAATCGCCGGCGTAATAATACGCGTTGTAATACTGATAATTGTAATATCCGCCGTGCGCCTTGAGCGAATACTTGTTCAGCACCACGCCCAACACATTGCCGCCCACCTGCTGAATGACTTTGGCGCTCTGCTCCAACGCCGACCGCCGCGTCTTGCCCGCTTCCACCACCAACAGCACGCCGTCCGCGCGCTTGGACAAGGCGACAGCATCGGTCACCACCAAACACGGCGGCGTATCCACAATCACCACGTCCACCTGTTTTTGCAATTGGTCCAACAAACGCCCGACGCGATTCGAGCCGAGCAGTTCGGCGGGATTGGGAGGCAAGTCGCCGCTCACCATGACGCTCAAATCTTCAACTCCCGACGGGCGCAGCGAGCCGTTCAGTTCGCCCTTGTCTTGGATCAGCGCAAAGGTCAAGCCCGAGTGATTGGGCAGTTTGAATACGCGATGCTGCGACGGCCGCCGCAGGTCGGCATCAATCAAAGCTACGCGCTTGCCCGCCTGCGCCAGCGCCGCCGCCAGATTCGCCGCGATGGTGCTTTTGCCTTCAGCGGGTCCCGCGCTTGTGACAAGCAGAACGTGCAGCGGGCGGTCAACGGAAGCGAATTGAATATTAGTGCGCAGCGCGCGGAACGCTTCCGCTGTCGGCGCGCGCGGGTCATTGACCACCACCAACCGTTCGTCAGAATTTTTCGTATTGAGGCGCGCAATCAAGCCGAGATTGGTGAGATTTAACGCGTCAATGTCTTCGGGACCCTTGACCGTATCGTCGAGATATTCAATCAGAAACGCGAGTCCGGCTGCCAGCAGCGCGCCCACAACTATCGCCAGGAGCGTATTGGTAAAAGTTTGGGGGCGGACTGGCGCGACGGATGGCTGAGCGCTTTCGGCAATCGTGACGTTATCGGTGAGCCGCGTTTGCGCGAGACGCAGGTCTTCGTAACTTTTCAAAAGATTCGCATAGCTATTTTGATATTGCACCAGTGCCGATTCGAGCCGCGTGAGTTCGTCGGGTTTAGTAGGCGATTCCGCCTTGGCGGCATCGAGCTGGCTTTGGGTCGCGGCGATTTGCTCTTTTAATACTTGGAGCTGTTCCGCGAGATTGCCTTCTGAATTGCTAAAGCGGCTGCGCTGCATCTCTTGAATTTGTTCGACAAACACCTTGCCGAGTTCGTTCGCAATGGCTGCCGCGCGCGGCGGGTCGGCATCTTCGACGCTGACGGTAATGAGCGTGGTATCGCGCACCGGAGTGACGGTAATTTGGCCCGCCAATCGTTCGGGCGATATATTCAGCCCAAGATTTTCAATGACGGCTTGGAGGGTGGGGCGTTTTTTCAAAAGTTCGCCGTAGGTCTTGGCGAGCTGTTGGCTTGTAATGACCGAAGTATAATCGGTCATTAGCGAATTGCCCGACGCCTGATTGACGAGCAGCGTGAGGGTGGAGCGATAAATTGGCGTACTGGCGCGATTGACCAGAAATGCGATACCGCCCGCGACGAGCGCGCCCAAAACAATGAGCCACAACCATTTGCGGAAAAGAGAGAGATAGCGCCTGAGTTCCAACGGATTTGCTCCTTTAATTCGACCCAAAAGCTATTTTATCTTAGCAAGCGCAGAAAAGCAAAATTGAAAGCAAATTGAAATGTTTGGGGAGAAATTCCGGCGGCGTCTGCCGCGCGCGTCACGCGCGCGGGGTTTCATTCACCACGCGCAGCAGATTTTCGCAAACAAAATCTACTTGGGCTTGGGTCATTACGCTTGAAAAGGGCAGCGCCAAAGAGACCGCGCCCAGATATTCGGTGACGGGAAAATCGCCGCTTTGATAACCGAATTTTTCGCGGTAAAAGGGCTGCAAGTGAATGGGCGTAAAGTAGGGGCGGCTGGGGATGTTGACTTGCTCTAACGCGCGCATCACGCGTTCGCGCTGCGCAGGCGGTTTGATGCGAATCACATACACGAACCAACTCATGCGCGTAGTCGTGGGCGCCAGGTACGGGATTTCGAGCAATTCCTGATCCGCGAGTCGTTCATTGTACCAGGCGGCGACGCGCGCGCGTTTGGCGAGCAATTCATCCAGACGCTGCATTTGCGAGACGCCCAAGGCGGCGCTCATTTCGTCGAGACGATAATTATAACCGAGCCGCGTGTGATTCAGCCAGGCGTCAAACACGTCGCGCCCTTGATTGCGGAGCGAACGGAAAAGATTTGCCCATTCGGCATGTTTTGTGACGAGCATCCCGCCTTCGCCGGTAGTGATTTGTTTGTTTGGATAAAAAGCAAAAGCCGCGGCGTCGCCCAGCGTTCCGGCTTGGCGTCCTTTGTACTGCGCGCCAAGCGCTTCGCACGCATCTTCGACGACGGTGAGTTGGTGGATGCGCGCGGTTTCGTTCAGCGAATCCATATCGGCGGGCTGTCCGAACGCGTGAACGGGGAGAATGGATTTTAGCGCGCCGATTTTTGAGTGTTGATTTCTAAGCGTGGGCGGAAGCCATTTTGCGGCAACAGAGTTTCCATGCGTGAGATCGTGGGCGCACTCGGCGACCCGCATGGGGTCAATGTTTCCGGTCCGGGGTTCCACGTCAATAAAAATAGGGATAGCGCGTTCATAGAGCAGCACATTCGACGAAGACACGAACGAAAACGGCGAGGTAAGGACCAGCGCGTTCTCTTGCGCGCCGGCGGCGATGGCGGCAAGGTGTAACGCGCTGGTGCCGGAATTGACGCCAGCCGCAAACGGCGCGCCGACATAAGCGGCGATAGCGTTTTCAAACGCTTCGATTTGGGGCCCAATGCTTAGCATGGGCGTTTGCAGGACCTGATTCACCGCAGCGACATCGGCAGACGTAAGGTCGGGGGCGGACATGGAGATTTGCATTGCGCGTTTACCTTTTCTCAAATGGTTTCGCCGGCACACCGACGACAATTTGGCCATCCGGCACGTCGTCGGTTACAAGCGCGCCTGCGCCGACGATACTCCAAGCGCCAATTTGTCGTCCCGGCATGACCGTCGCGCCAATCCCGACTAGGACGCCGGTGCCAATAGATACATTCCCGCCTAAATGCGCGCCGGGAGCAATATGAACATGGTCGCCAATGCGGCAATGATGATCTACGGAACAGCTCGTATTCAAGATTACATTCGCGCCGATGATACAACCGGGATTAACGACCGCGCCCGCGCAAACCATCGTACCCAAATCAATGTCAGCGCTTGCGGCCAGAATCGTTTGCGGATGACACACTGTTACAAATCGTTCGCCAAGCTCGGAAAACTTGGTAAACAGGCGCAGCCGCTGTCTGTTATCTCCGATAGCAATTATTATAGCGTCGTGGGAAATCCCATCAATAGAGTTGAGCGTTCCCAACACAGCTAGCCCCAAGAATTTTTGTTTAGCGAGCGCGGGATCATCATCCAAATAACCAACTGGTTGATATAATTTGTCCTGTTTCTGCAAAAGTAGCAAAATATCTGCGATAACTTGGGCGTGACCGCCAGCGCCGACAATAAGGACACTCACTTCAGGAACGCTCTCCCAAAAATTCCTGCATCGTCGCCTGTCCGGGCTGATGGATTCCTTCGCGCTTGATAATCTTCCAAACTGTCAACAAGAGAATTTTTAAATCCAGCCGGATAGATTGATGATCTACATACCACACATCCAGCGCGAATTTCTGTTCCCATGAAAGCGCGTTGCGCCCATTCACCTGCGCCCAGCCGGTGATGCCGGGCAAGACCGCGTGCCGCCGCATCTGTTCAGGCGTATAACGCTCCAGATATTGCGTCAGCAGCGGACGCGGACCGACCAGACTCATTTCGCCTTTTAACACGTTAAACAATTCCGGCAATTCATCCAAACTGGTCGAGCGCAAAAAACGCCCAAAACGAGTCAGGCGTTCGGCATCCGGCAACAAATTACCTTGCGCGTCCCGCGCGCCGGTCATGGTGCGAAATTTATACAGCGTAAAGAGCTTGCCCCGCAGCCCCGGGCGCGTTTGGCGAAAAAGAACGGGCGCGCCCAATTGCACGCGCACGATCAGCGCGAGCGCAGCCAGCACAGGACAAAGCAAAAGCAACGCCGCCAAGCTCAGCGTCAAATCAAAAAGACGTTTTCCGAAACGAGTATAGAAATTCAAGTCAAGTGTTACGTCTTGACGCAATGACAGCGCTCAAGAGCGCCTCATAACGATCAATCAACACGGCGCGGGTATGCTCTGCCAAAAAATATCGGCGTCCGGCGGCGCCCATCGCGGCGCGTTGTTCGCATGACATGGCATACAACGCGCGCGCCGCTTGCGCCAACGCCGCCGGGTCTTCCGGCGCGCAGCAGATTCCCGCGCCCGCAGCGAGAACCAAATCCGCCGTATCGCCGGCCACAGCGCCGAGAATTGGACGCCCACAAGCGAGATACGCCATCGTCTTGCTCGGAATCGTAATCTCAAAGAGCGGATCGCGTTTGAGATGAACGAGCATGACATCGGCAAGCGCAAACCAGTACGGCATACGTTCCGCCGGTTGACGGCCAAGCCAGCGCACATTGGTCAAGCCGCGTTCTTGGGTTGCCTGTTCTAGTTTTGCGCTCTCGATTCCATCGCCAAGCATTACAAACTGGATGCGCGGTAAATCGGCGAGCAACGCCGCCGCATCCAACACGCGATTTAATGCTTGCGCCGCGCCCATGTTTCCAGCGAACATAATATTGAAACGGTCCGCCAAACCCGATTCCAGCGCCAATTTTTCATCGCGTGGAACCGGACGATAGAGCGTTTCATCCGCCCAATTGGGAATGACATGAATTTTCTTGGCAGGCACGCCTTTGGCAATCAGGTTGCGCTTGAAACCCGGCGAAATAACGGTAATAGCCGCCGCCCGCGCATAGATAAAGCGCGCCAAGATATTTACTATCTTTGCGGCAGTCGGCGAACGAAACATACCGGTCGCCGCAAGCGTTTCGGGCCATAGATCCTGAACCTCATACACGAACGGAATGCGGCGCCAGAGACCGATCCACCACGCGGGAATTCCAACCGTGAGCGGGGGATGATAGACCCACATCACATCGGCAGAGCCGCATAAAGCCGCGCCAATTGTTAAAGCCGAGAGCGCAAAACTCGCATAATTAATAATGCGCTTGATGCCCGAATGACTATGGTCGGGATAGAGCGGTACGCGCAGCGCCCGAACGCCATCCATTATTTCCCATTGCCGCCAGCGGAGACGATAGCCGGGATAAATTTTGCCGGCAGGATAATTTGGAAAGCCCGTGAGCGCCGTTACGGTATGGCCCTTGGCTTGGAGCGCGGACGCGAGAGCGAGACCTTTGAAATTTGGTTCCGGGTCATACCACTGCGAGAGAGTCAGGAGCCGCATTACACGCTAATCCACTACCACAAAGTCAGGCTGTTTCCCCGTCCCCAATAACCAACTATAGAGCGCAGTCGTTCGTTCGGCAATACGCGGCCAAGTATATTTCCGTGCAACCAGATTTCTTCCGCGTACACCCATTTCGCGCAATTCAGTTCTGGGAAGATAAATTGCCTCACGCAAAGCATCTCGGATGCCGTTTACACTCGCATCCACCCACCACCCGCAACGCTCGTCTCGCAGCTCACCCCACGGCGTACCGCGCGTTGTTATTACCGGCACTCCGGCGCCAAGAGCTTCCAAAACCGCTACCGGAAAACCTTCGCTTTGACTAGGTAATATGAATAAATCGCTAGATGCAAAAACATTGGCTTTTTCATCACCAAAAACAGGGCCAATAAACTTGATTAAATTTTCAATGCCGCGCTTGGCAGCAAGGATCTCCATTCCCCGACGATGCCCATTATCGTCCGGTCCGGCAATCAAGATTTGCCATCCCCCCAGTTGATCTGATAATTGAGATGCTGCTTCAATTAAATATGGCAATCCCTTTTTAGGATGAATGCGGGATAGAAACAAGAGAATTCGCTGATCGAACGAGATCTGCAACCGTTCTCGAAATTGACGCGCATCTCTGCGAGACGCGACCCAAGTTTCAGATACACCGTTTGGAATTATCGCGATGGGATTTATCAAATCAAAACGCCGAAAACTAGCCGCTTCATTTTCCGATAACGCATGCAAACAAGATGCGGCTCGAAGGTTACGATACTCGTATACCATTCCGCCAAGCCATTTTTTCCACGCCGACCGCCTGAGGACATTCGCTTCCAGAGTTCCATGCAAAGTAATAACAGTTGGACGCTGAAATGCCTGGCGCCATCGGTTTGTCGCACGAGAACTTGCCATCCAAATACTATGTTGATGCAAAAGATCAAAAAATCGTCCTTGAGGACCAAGTATCGATTTCTCTAGCAAAGGACTATATCCTATTGAGCGGGGGCCCAGAACCGGAAAAATATTCACATTGGGCGCTAATTCCTGATAGATGTTCTTCGCCCATTCGATTTCGGCATATGTGTCAAGCGACCAAATTTGGGTCTGAAGGCCCAAGCGCTGCTGTTCATACGCAAGCCCCAACGCCACCGGAGCTAAACCGCCAGATAATCGTCCAATTGTAGGGACAAAATGCAAGATTTTATGCGCTTGAGCCTCGGCCATTATCATGCGCTCGCTTGTGTTTATCAACCGCGCGTTTATACACTGCCTCTAGTTTTGTCCCAATCGTTTCCCCGTTAAAAAATTCGCGAATATGTTCTGCCCCTGCCATCCCGATGCGCGCGCGCAAATTATCATCTTGAATTAAAGTCGTGATTGTATGCGCCATTGACACATTATCGCCACAAGCAATCGCATGAATTCCACTTTGAGCGTTCAAACCATCGAGTACATGCTGACGAGTTACTATCGGAATACCCAAAGCCATTGGCTGTTGAACCTTAGTTTGAATTCCTGCACCATATCGTTGTGGATAGACATAGATCGTTGCACTTTCCAAATAACCACGATAATCGGGTACAAAGCCCACCTGCTCAATATCTGGCGTTCTGGCGAGCGCTCGACGGAGACGCGGTACGGGGTCTCGCCCCCAAACCGTAACGCGTGCGCTGGGCAAAGCAGCTCGGATTATCGGGTAAATCTGTTCAACAAACTCAATCATTCCCTCCGCTACGGCGTCATGACTTAATACACCGCAGACAACGATATGTGGAGCTTGCGATACTTTATAACCCCTGCGCGAATGAGCAAAAAATTCATCCGGCACTGGAATACCAATTGTTTCTGCATCAATGCCTGCATCTTCTGCCAAGAGCCATTTCGTATCAACCTCAGAAACAGCGCACACCTTGGTGAATTTCCGATACTCGCTTTTCTCATAACGCGAATATGATTGCCATTTCCACCAATAGCTTAACTTGTGCCATTGCGACTTGACAATTCCAATGGCGCGCTTGGCGCTCATCGAAAATGCATCATACGGAATCAAAACTGTGGGTTTGTGCGAACACAGAGTGCGATACGCGCTCACGTTGAATGTATCAAAGTGAACCAAATCGTATTCAGTTGAGGCAAAGAGCTCCGATAGCGCCGTAACAGCGTCAGCAGATTGAAACGAACAGAATGAAACGGGGCGGAAACAAAAAAAATATCCGAGACGTTTCAACGCCAGAATAGCGCCTTTTCTTTGTGGAACAATACGGACAACTTGAAGGTTCGGCAAAACTTTTTCCAGCGCGTTCCAGGCTTTGCTATCCTGATCGTTCTTTGAAAAGCCAATAACATGACATTCGACTTTGGCGGTAATCTGTTTGAGTAGCCCAAAAGTGTGATGTTTGGGGCCAGTATCAGGTGGATAAACCGGCTGCGGCAAAATATAGAGGATGCGCCGTAAATTACTCATCTGATGCCTCACGCCTCCTGCACACCAAGACGACGCAGGAATAATTGGCGTGCCAACCAACAAAAGACGAGAAAAACAGTCACTGTCTTGATTAACGCAGGTAACACAATAAACAAATTGGTCTCGATATCCAACATTCTCCAAAAAACCAGCAAGAGCAAACCTGCCATTAGGGGACTTGGGTTATTTAGCAGGAAAACATCTATCAGTCTAAAGAATCCTCCTATGAGAAACATGACGCTCAAAACTCCGACTAAACCAAAGTTTAGGTATGCTTCAACCAGTACCGGTAGCGGAATGACGGTCAAGCTGTATGAAGGCATACCAGCATAATCTTGCTCCCAATTAATATAACCAAGATCGTTGAACCCAAATCGCAAAACGCGCGGCAGCGTGAGCAAAAACAAATTGAAATAGGTCGAACCCCATTCATAGCCATATCGAGGGAGATATTTTTCAGCGACAGCAAGCGATTCGGCGCCATCTAAACGAACGATAAAGGTGTCTAGAAAATACTTGGCGTCTAATTCAGGGTCGGCATAAGCGCCTTGTGCTGTTTCTACAAACTGAGAAGCCCATTCCAGATTCGGTATCGCTGAGGCAGAACTATATATCGTACGCATATCTTGACGCATCGCGTTCGTCACCGGAAATACGACCGCGCCAAAAACAAGCACGAGGATAATACCCCATTTGGGAAATTTTTTTCGATAGATAATTGGGATAAGCCATAGAGTCAAAAAAGTTCCCAATAAACCGAATTTATAGGTTGTGAAAATGTTATAAGTAATCTCAATGGTAAACATGCCAAGCGCCACAACCCATAATCGGCGCGATGCGCCTGCACCGCCTTGCCTCTGATATTGATATGCAAGCAACGCGGCAAATGCCAAGGGACAAAACTCGGCGAATAAAGACATAGGGCCAGCAATAAACGGGTCAGGGCGCGTGGCAAACAGATCATACGCTGGAGAATGGTAAATCCACGAAGCCGAGTTTGTCGCCAACGCATAAGCACGTCCCAACAGGCCCAACATATAAAAACCAATGATGATTCCGGGGACAGAACAAGTGTCAAGGAGAAACACTATTCGCGCGGCCAAGTTGGGTTTCAACAGTTGCGACGGTTTTAAAGTCGCACCTGCTATCATATATCCCAGCGTCATCCCGATAAATCCAATCGTACCCCATAACAATCCACGGTGCATGTAGAGAAAATCTGTGGCGGGGTCAAAACTGGGAAATAGAACGACTTCCGGAACAAAAACGTGATAATATGCGCGCAAACCAAAATACAAAAGATATGCTATGCAAACCAGAACAAACATAATCGAAATATCTGCTTGCTTGGTTATAAAATAAATGATTGGCAGAATGCAAAATCCCACAAAAAGCGGCGCGCTCAAGAATAAAATCAGCATCGCGCCGGCTTCGACATTCCAAATTGGCAATGCGCCCAAGAGACCGAGCGGAATAGCTAAAATGACGCAGAACAGATACGACGCGGGGACCGCGCGTCTGCGTCGGGCAAGCTCTGCCGCTTGCTCTCGTTGCACTGCAGAATATAAAATTGGCTGTGATGGCTCGGCCTTAATTTGAGATGGCAGTCGTTCGACTTGGTTTTGTTTCATTGCCTTTCCCGTACAATACGCTGGTACGCCCGTTGGATATTTTCACCATAAGAATTCCAAGACAACATAAGGGCACGCGCGCGTGCCTTTTCTCCCATAGCGATTCGTAGCTCTGGATTGTGATAAAGCAAATCAAGTTTCTCGGCAATCGCTTGAGAATCTCGGATTGGCACGAGGAACCCGTCAACGCCATCTGTAATAATATCTGCAGCACCAGTGTTAACAGAAGCAATGACAGGCAAGCCACATGCCATTGCTTCCAATAAGGTATTGCTCATGGCTTCTTCGATGGACGGCAGACAATATACAGAGGCATCGTTATACACTCGACGCAACTCGTGTTGCGGAACTTGGCCGACAAACTTCCACTTGACTTGGCTTTCTTGAAGCTTTTGCGCTATGAACGAATCCAAAGAACCTACCAACACCAATTCCAGATCTAACCCAAAGAGCAATGCCGCGCCTTGGACCAAATAATTGGTTCCTTTTCGAATACCAAGACCGCCGACACAAAGTACTTTGAATGAATGCGTTTTGCGTTGGGGTTCCGGATGAAACCACTCCACATCAACACCCATCGGTATACGCACAATCTTAGCTTTAGGAACGCCCATTTCAACAAACGAGCGTTCAACAAACCGTGAAGACGTTCCAATATAATCTGCAATAGCATATTCCTGCAGTTCTCGGTCAACCACGCGGCGGTCGAGCGGCTGCCAAGAATTCTCAACCCCTTGAAGGGTATACTCTTCGTGCAAGAGTCGCTCCCGATATTGTGTGTGCGTTGAATGTCGCTCTACGATTGTCGCAACCCCCACTGACCGACAAATACGAAAACTTTCCAAGCCAAAGCGGGAAAAGGCAGCCAGCAAATCAGGGCGCAACGAATGCAATTGGCTCGACACATATTTGTCAAAAATAACCGCATGCCAATATGGTGAACCCGCATAAATTTTTGGTGGAAATTTTAAAAGACCAGGTAAGCGATCGCCGAACAATTCAGGCCAAGGAACCCAATGAATTTTTTTAGAGTCAAGTTTGACCCGGTACAAAAATCTTGTTTTAGGCATGGTCGTAAATACTGCTTGTAACATTTCCCTTGCTTGAAGTTGAAAAGCGAGATGAGGAACATGCCAGGTGCCTCCTACGGAAATAACCACACGCATTAATTATTCTCCCGAAAATAGTCCCGACTCACATTATTTCTATTCGATTGTTCCATTCATTGCTACCACTCCAATACTAAGATATGGATAGCCAAGTAAGCGAGTAATAAAAGGGTCCAAAGGCTGGAAAAGTCTGAGCGGAAAAATTATTGTCCACGCAACCACATAATTCAGCTTGGTCAATAGCCGTAAGAGATTCATTAGCTGTTGAGAAATCCATCCCGTCACAAATTCTTCTGCCACAATATCCAAGCCATTAGCTCGACACAGCTTCCCAATTTCAGCATGAGTATAACCCCAGCGAACATGTCCCCCATCCTCTACTGGCGAGAGTGTATCGCCCACCAGATGATGATACCCCTTAAAAGGTGTGGTTAGAAACAGTCTGCCTCCCGGCTTTAAGAGACTCGCGAGATCGCGGATGAGCTTTTCATCATTCCAAATGTGCTCAATCGTCTCCAAACAAATAATCTGGTCAAACTTGCCAAGTTCAGCGCCATACTTGTCTAATTCACGCAAATCAAGCGTACGAAATTGTACATTATCTAAATGTAAAATCTTGGCGCGCGTTTTCGCGACCTGATTGTTACGCTCATCAAAGGACAACCCGACGGCATCGTTTCCGACTTGGGCAGCGTACATTGTAAACGCCCCCGAGCCACACCCCGCATCTAAGGTACTAACCTTACCCGGCATCAGATGACGTCGCAACCATTTCCATCGATCATACACACCGGTATCGCCATGCAGCACGGTCGCTTTCCAGCCAATGAGTTTGACAAATGTATTACTCATGCATGTAACCTTTATTCAAGAATATTTCCGGCATTTGGAGAAAACGGAGATGCGCGGCAACGTTTTTTTCATGAGAAAACCTGGCGCGATGCAACGCCTGCAAACGCGAGCGTGAGACTTGGTTGGTTCGGACACGTTGCGCCATTTCTTGAATCCCGTGACGTATGCCGGCAAGCGAGACAGGAACTTTAATACAGTCGGGATTCCCGGCGGCGAACTCGTCCACCGCGCCACAGTCAGTCATTACAAACGGAAGCCCGCAGGCCATATACTCCCAAGCCACAAGACCATAACCCTCTTCAATGGACAGCATTAGCCCAATATCCGCTGCATCAAGAATATGTGCCAAGTCCGACCTGATAAAGCTCCCGTGAAAAAAAATACGCGGGTCAGCAGAATATGGTTGAATACGCGCCGCGAATTCGTTCGAGATGGGCCCCCAAAAATGTAATTCTGCACTCCCAATCTCCAATTTTTGCCAGATTTGAAGCAGAGCCAGCACGCCTTTACCAAACCCCATTCGTCCGACCATAACCAAACGCAAAGTAGAGTCTTGAGTATACATTCGTTCTATTGCCTCGGTCACATTTTCCAACTGCGTTAAAGGAGGAATAATTTCAATGGGCGCTCGGACTTGCTGAACAGTTCTTAGATTCTGCCGCGCACGTTCACAACCAGTTACAATACCGTCCAATTGCTCGACCATTCTCCGCATAGGCAGAGCAAATACTTTTGACTGCGGCGTCACATATTCCATATAGGAATCTCCGTGTGTGGGAACACCATACCAGTATTCATACCAAAGAAAAAGACCACCCGGCTTGACAAAACGCTTCATAAACCGAAACGCGCCGCCATGGCAATTTCCAATCACAACATCAAATGAATACGCCTTTAATTGGCACATTAAGTTGAGTTGCGCCGGCAACAATGCTAAACTGCCCGGTAAGCGCCGTGCAAGTGATGGAGGCTGAATCATACGAACGCCGGACCGAATCAGATTGCACGTCCAATCTGAGTTCAATGCCAATTTGCGATGCGAGACAAGCGTAACACTCAAGCCCGCTTTAACGAGTGCGAGACTCAGGTAATAAACATGTGTCTCAACACCGCCATAGGCGTTAGCGGTCAGATGAATCAATATTTGCTTGGGTTTCAGCACTTTATTTTTCGAGCCTCGGTTACAGTATGGCGAATAGCATATGACCATTCTCATCGGCCCGGTAGCATATCCAAACTGCACAACCGTATCGTCGTTATTCTACGCCGCCCAATCAAGAGGACTGGGGGAATCACACGCAAACTCAAACGACGCCAAGTTTCTCGGCTTGGCGCGGACGCGCCGAAATCGCATAATCCACGTATTTCGCTTCGTTCACAAAGCCCGGCCAAAAAAACGCCAGCATCTTTACTTGCCAACGCTGGTTCGGATAGATACCCTCAATACGAAACACTTCATATCCTGTCTCTTCGAACAGCGCGCGCATAGATTTCTTTGTAAAAAAACGCAAATGGGTCTTGTCAAGAATTCCGTATTCAGTGTAATTCCATTCGCCATGCACAAGCAAACGATAAACAGTTGTCACATAGCGAATATTCGGTACAGAGGCGGCAATAACGCCATTCGGCGTCAAATACTCTTTTGCCCGACATAAGGCCTCCCACGGATCAACCATGTGTTCCAAGACATCATTAAAGACAATACAGTCAAAATATCCCGCCGGCAGTTCGACATTCGGAAAAGCGCCAACTAAAACGCGGTCCAAATAACGGGCCGCTTCTTGTGCCGGATGCGCTTCCATTTCGACACCCCACACTTCACAATTGCAACGTTCCTTCAAAGAACGTCCAAAATTCCCCGCTCCGCAACCGACATCCAGCACGGTCCGCGAAATTGCGGGAACATAATCCAACATTTCCTCGCGGTCACATCGAAAATACTCGGCAGATTTAGAGCCTTTGTAACTATCAGACAATATGGTCCCGGAAGCCATTTTATAAACACCCCCTTAACTCTACAGCGTTGATTTCGATACCTGCTCGCCGGTTGAAACTTGTGAAGGTCCCTTATCGAATACCCAATGCGCTCGTCTGAAAATCACCCACGCCAAAAACCATGTTTGTGTAAGCAACATAGATACAAATAGGCTGGCAGCAATTCCGGTGATGCCAAACTTTTGGGTCAGCGCAACTGACAGTATCACATTCAAGACGCCAAACACCAAAACAATTCCCACACGCTCTCGAATAAATCCCAAGCCAGTCAACAGAATAGCGAAAACATAATTCCATGTCCATTGTATAAATTGCAGTGCCAGAATCGCCAACAAAATCATGGGCGGAACGTATTCGGCTCCTATCCAGTGCTGAATTAAAAGACTACTTCCCACAAAAAGAATTGTGAACCCAACCAATGCCAGAAGCATAGATTCTCGCATTACACGCCAATGTGTTAGTCGAATCCACCTCCAATCATGTTTGGACTTGGCTTCTGCATAAGCAGGCCACAAAGGAGTCGCGATTGTATTCAACAAGACATACGCGCTATAAAAGAGTTGATAAGGAATCGCAAAAAGCGGGACCGCGGCTGCACCGAGCAATTGCGCAATAACGATATTAGGAGTCTGCAGAACCAGTAATTCCCCCCAAGTTCCAGCAAAAAAGGTCAAGCCATCAACGCCTACATTTCTCAATGCCTGTCTAGAGATATTTCGGATATGAGGCGCAAAATCCTGTCCAAAGCGGTATATCAAAAACCCCCATAACCCTAATCGTCCAAACAGACTTGGTAACGTAATTGCAAGTGCAAATTCGGTCAATCCACCGCCACGGATTTTGAGCGAGACCAAACAAAGGAGCGATATCAAGAGCGCGACTGAATCTTCAATGGCGCCCCAATATCCTTTTTGCATCGCCAAGGTTATTGCATCGGTCAAGCGCAACACTAACGCTCCAAGACTGATTGCCACGACAACAATTGTTGCTAAACGAACGTCCCAACTGAACGTGGGATCGTTCAGCCCAAGAATACGCTCCAGTGGCAGGACCAACGCAAACCCAATACACAACCCCCCAATGACCAGCCCAACCCCACTGAGCAAAAAAAAGGTCGTCGAGACTAATTCTCGCGTCCGCTTTGAATCGTCTTTGCCAATCGCCTGCGCCAGGGGATTAATCAACGCCGCGGGCAAACCGAGGTCCGATACCGACAACCAAGCGACGAGCGAAAGCAAGGTCAGCCAAACGCCATATTCCTCGCGTCCGAGAATCGTCACCGCAAGTGGAATGGTAATAAACTTGACCAGAGTGTTGAGAATTCGATTCGCCAGCTGGGCAACGGACGTCAAACGCGCTTGACGAAAGCGAACGCTATTGCGCTCATCCGGCAATTTTGCCAAACCGAGTTTACCGAGAAGCAGTTCTCGCATCACACCGTGACCTGCTTGAAACGCCCCAGTTTCCCCAACACTGTATCTATTCTATCTGCTTGTCCAAGCACATTCCATCCCAAAATATGCGACGCGCGCAGATAGCCCGTCGTCATTCTTAAATCTGCGCGCGCTTTCCAGACTTGGCGCGCTACCGTATAAAGACGTGGGTCGGTATCTCGATGCGCCAAAATCGTTAGCGGTCCCGCCGCCTCCGTCGCCGGTAATCGCTCAAGCCACTGCTTGATTCTTTCGGGCGAAATGATGCCTCGCTGCAATGCCTCAGTAGAAATCAAACGACGACTTGCACGCGCTTGATATCCCGCGCGTCGCGCCACAATTTCGCCCACACTGACATTCTTACCATGATAGGTATAGACCGTATCAAGTGCTATGCCATAGATACAGGGCGAGACCATCGCTAGACGCGTCCACATCAACGTATCCATCCCCATCAGGTAGCGATGATCAAACGGCGGAACCTGCTCAAAAACCCCGCGTCGTACCACTGTTGTACTTGAATTAATTGAGCCGCAAATGAGCGCATCGAGTACGACTTGCTCGGTCGGAACGCGCCCTCCACCCGCCGCTTGCAAGTGCTCATGCCAAGGTGGAAAATAGGTCTTGTAAATCTCCAGCTTGCCTTCACAATCCCATGCCTCTTGATGCGCCGCATGATAAATTCCCGCATCAGGAAATCGGACAAAGAGCCGTTTAGCATTTTCGAGATGTTCAGGCAACCAAAAATTATCGTCCTCAAGCAGAGCGACCAAACCCTGCTCCGCCCATCGTGTTACGAAGTTCCAATTATCAGTCATCCGCCGTGCGCGCTGACGTGCAATATAAATAATTCGCGGGTCATGGTACGACTCACATATCTCTCGCACCTTTTGTTCGGCGCCATCATCACCCACCACAATCTGGTCTGCAGGACAAGTCTGCGTCAATACGGATTCTAACGCGCGGCGAAATTGCGTAGGACGTTTATAGGTTGGAATGGCTGCGGTTATGAACAAAGAATTGGACATACTAATTCCGCTCACACGGCATCAGATTTAAATTCAGGGCGCACATAGTTCTGTTATTTGAGCGTCAAGCGCAGATGCCTTGACCATCGCCCCATACTTGCGGTACATCTCTCGTAGAGATGGCGCAATATCACATTTGAAGGGATTATTCGCTCTTTCAAAATATCGGACTGCATCTTTAACATTACCCAATTGTTCCTCTATTTTACCTAATTCTATCAATGCTTGAGCGTTATCCGGCGAGACCGCCAACGCGGAACGGAAAAATTGTTTTGCTTCCTCTATCCTGCCAGCTGAACTTGCCAACATCCCCTGTTGAATGTCGGGTAGCGGGTCTCGCGGAAACAATTTGCGCGCCTTGTCAAACCAATCCGTCGCGCTCGTGAAATCTCCTTGTAACGCCAAGATTTCTCCAAGATTGCGATAAGGTTCCGAAAGACGCGTCGGCGCGATTTGAATCAAAAGTTGATAGATTTCAACTGCCTCAGCATAGTGCGCTGTTCTTTGCAAGATCCTCGCCAAACGAAGGTTCAGGTCATACTGAACTGCGGTATCTTGGTCCGTATATTTTAGCGCCTGTCGATAAGCCACAATTGCGCCATCCCAATCACGGTCTAGCGCCAACAATTCGGCGGTCGCAAACCAATGTATGTTAGGCGCCATATCCGGATTAGACGCTAACCGTTGCCACATGCTGTAAATAGCGGTAGGATTATTATGCAATGTATAAAACTCAAACAACCGATCCACAGCATCCGTTGAAGGTTGAACGGCGAGCGATAATTGATAAAGTTGAATGGCAGCCCGCCAGTTATTTGTCAATTGATATTGATAACCCCGCTGATATAGAAATGGCCCCAGATGAGCTTGTTTGAATATGACGACGGCGTTCTCAAACTGTCCCAAATCATATAACGCATTTCCCAAAGCGATGCTCGCCCAAAAAGAAATTGCCAAAGATGAATTTCGACTGGTTTGCCAAATCTCAAGCGCAGCATCACAATCTCCTTGTAACCACTTAAAGTCCGCTGACCAAAGCCCCTTTCGCGCCCCACTCTGAGAATGGGAGATTGATTCCTGAGCCAAGAACTGGCCAGTCAAACCGTTAAATGGGTGCGCGCCGCAACGCGAACCAAAAACATCATGCGTGCGTAATACCGGTTTCGCAATTTCCACATGAACTATGTTCTGAAACCAGATTTCGATGATCTTCGTCTGCGCCAAACCGCATAGGCTTAGAAAAATAACCAAGAATCCAACAATACGCGACGCCCGAGTCACCCTGATTTCCATCTAAGAAAATCTCGTATGCAACTCCGCAGCGTACACCGTCATTGTCGTTACGCCCAAAACATAGTGTTCTTGGCGCTGTTTCCCTGTCACGCAACGCGCCACGCACCGTACATTCCGCAGATCGAAAAAACTCAACCGCATATTATTTTTCACCCGCGCTTACTCGGCATTATTCACCCACCATACGAACTTTATAGACGACACATAACATCTATAATTCGTGTCGCCGCGTGACCATCCCATAGCGGCGGCACACTGGATGAACTGTCACTCTTTTTCCAAGCAAGTTCAAACGCTTCTTGGAGCGCGGTTCGTTCCGCGCGTACAAGACGATTAGTACCCACCGTTATCGTAACTGGACGCTCCGTGTTCGGTCGAACTGTGAGACAAGGAATTTGAAGGAAGGTAGTTTCTTCCTGAACTCCGCCCGAGTCCGTAATAACAACACGCGCCTGCCGCATCAATCCGATAAAATCAAGATACCCAAGCGGCTCACAAAAACGGATATTCGATGTTTGCGCTATTCCAAGACGTACGATACGTTCGCGCGTACGGGGATGAAGCGGACAAATCACCGGATAATGCGCGCCAATCTCGTGCAGCGCGCTCAAGATTTCCGCCAATACCGCCGGGTCATCCACATTTGACGGACGGTGCAGCGTAACCAATACAAAAGTTTGTGGTGTAAGAGCCCAGTCGGTGCGCGCAAAGCGCTCCTCCGCCCGAGGCAACATTCGCACCAAACTATCAATCATTACATTGCCCACAAAATGGATTTGTGCTTGCGAAATTCCCTCATTTAAAAGATTTTTATCGCCATCCGACGAAGGGGTGAAAAGTAATCTCGCTATATGGTCCGTCAACAAACGATTAATCTCTTCTGGCATAGTTAGATCGTGCGAGCGCAAGCCCGCCTCGACATGCGCGACCGGCACGCCGAGCTTTACGCTTACTAACGCGCATGCCAACGTCGAATTCACATCTCCTACCACAAAAACCCAATCCGGTTCGTATTTTCGTAAAACCGCTTCAAAAGCAATCATTGTGCGTGCAGTCTGTTCAGCATGCGTACCTGATCCAACGTTCAAATGCTCATCCGGCTCTGGTATCTCGAGCTCATCGAAAAATATCTTGGACATGTTGTAATCGTAATGCTGTCCCGTGTGTACCAGGACTTGGGCGAATTTTTCTGGAAACCGCGCCATTGCCGTCATGATCGGCGCGGTTTTCATATAGTTCGGGCGAGCTCCAACAACATGTAGAATTTTCATTTTTTCTTTGTACGACAGCAGCCAATAATTGCGTTACTTGATTCCGTACACTTGACGCATCCAGTCTGCCGTTAGCTGCAAACCTTCTTCAAGTGAGTAGGAATTTCTGTGATCAAGATCTCGTATAGCCTTTGTCGCATCCACGCGTTTGATTTTGGTTGTAAGGATTTCCGACTCTTGATATTGCGCCAACTTTGAGTCGGCGCCGGTTACCCGAATCACTACATCTGAGAGTTCTTCAATGGTATGCAGCGCGTTGCCGCCAATGTTATATGTTTCGCCGGGTTTAAAGTTATCGCTAATATTGGCAAGCGTTCGTACAGTATCCGCCAAATAAGTCGAAGTGCGATAGTGCCCGCGAAATACCTTCCACGACCAACCACGTAGCGCACAGTAAAGAAATCGGCAATTTACGGAGCGATACGGGCTATAGTATTCTCCCGGGCCATAAGTATTAAAAAGCCGTACTACAACGCTCTGGGCGCCAAACTGCAATGCCGAGTTGCGAATCTGCATTTCATTCACCCACTTGGTCATGGCATAATCGTTCAATTGTTTAATTTCATACTGATCTAGTACCGTTTCAACCATAATTTCCGGCCAGTCGCCATAAACCTCTGACGAGGAAAAATGAACCAGTTTGAATCCCAACTGTTCTTGCAGACGAATAATGTTTTTGGTCCCGATGGCATTAGTACGCCAAAGCGTCTCGTAAAAATCCTCGCCATTCCAACGCCCAAATTCCGCGGCAGCGTGATAGACAAGTTCAAAAGGGCCCAGACGCCCAAAAACTCGCTCAAGCTGGCGATATTCACCAACATCGCACCGCACGTAACCTGGCGCACTCCCATCTGCAGACAGACTGAAACCAACTTCATCGGCTTGGTGCGCGAGGTCAAGCGAAATAACTTGATGCCCACGGCTGCGCAACTCGCTGACTAATCCATTGCCAACCGTACCCAGTCCACCGGTAACTAGAATTCTCATCGAATGCTCCTTATGGGAAAATTCACAGCCATGCCTTCGCCCACGTCATATACTCGCGCAAACCATCCTGCAAAGTCACTTGCGGTTCAAACCCGAACGCCGCGCGCGCCGCCGTAATGTCCGCGAGACTGTGACGTACATCGCCCGGGCGCGGCGGGCCATACTCGAGCTGCGCGGGCAGCCCGCTCGCCTCGCGCATCAGCTCGGCAAGCCGATTGATCGTAATGCGCGCGCCGCTGGCGATATTGAACGCGCCCGAAACGCCGCGCGCCATCGCCGCCTTGTAATTCGCTTGCACCACATCGCGCACATTTACAAAATCGCGCGTCTGTTCGCCATCGCCAAAAATCACAAGCGGCTCGCCGCGCAGCATCCGATGCGCAAAAATGGGAATCACATTGCCATAAGCATCATAGCGCTGCCGGACGCCATAGACATTAAAATAGCGCAGGCAAACACATTCGAGCGGGTACAATTTCGCGTACGCCAAACACAATTTTTCCGCGCCGAGTTTGCTCGCGCCATACGGCGAATCCGGTTCCGCCGGATGGTCTTCTCGAATGGGAATCGTTTTCAATTCACCGAAAATTCCCGCCGAAGAAGAAAACACTATTTTGCGAACGCCGCTGTGTCGCGCCGCCTCCAAGACACGCAGCGTACCCAACACATTGATTTCGGCATCGTCCAAAGGATGTTCAATCGAACGCTTGTTGCCCACCGATGCAGCCAGATGGAACACGACCTCAATGTTTTGCATCGCGCGTTCGACCGTCGCCGCATCCCGTACGTCGCCCGCGATAAACTCGACCTGCGGAAACGCGTCCAGATTTTCTCGATAACCGGAAAGTAAATTATCGAGGACGACGACCGCGTGTCCCTTTTCAAGCAGATCCTTGACGATATTCGAACCGATGAATCCGGCGCCGCCGGTAACTAGACAACGGGTCAAGTAAATTTCTCCAAATTCGCGCCGATTGATTACAATATGATGACAAGACAGCGCGCCATTGTATCCGAAATAGGTTGCGCCACAAACTCGCGCGCCGTCATTCGCATCCCATTTTGCCTTGAATCAAATTACGTTTATGCTAACGCCGCGCGCACAGACACGTCCCAACTTGATATGGAATCGCTTATGCTCCGCACATTGACGCCGCTCGACCAGCAAATCATCGCATGGATTCGCGCCGCTGCGCCCTTTGCGGGTGACGCCCCACCGCCGGTCATGCTGGACGATATAACTTGGCAAGCGTTGTTGGAACGCGCACAGTTACAAGGCGTCGCGCCGCTGCTTGATGAGGCGCTGTCAAGGCACGCCTCGCCCAACGTCCCCGCTTTTATTGCCGAGCGCCTCTGCCAAATCGGACGCGCCTCCGCGTTGGCGACGGCAGTGGCGCAGCATGAATTACAACGCCTGTTGGGAGCGTTTGCCGCACAGGAACTCCAACCCATCGTCCTCAAAGGCGCCGCGCTGTCGCGCTGGCTTTATCCGTCTCCGGGTTTGCGCCCGTTTGGAGACGTGGACTTGGTCATTCATGCGGCAGACCGCGCGGCGGCGAGCGCCGTTTTAACTACCGCCGGTTATGCCGAAGCGCTCCCGGAAACCGCCGCCTTTCGTGACACGTTCACATGCGAAACTGTTTTTAACCGGATTTCTTCGCCGCGTTTGAGCGTGGACCTGCACTGGCATATTATCAATGCAACCCGCTATCGGCGTCGTATTCCAATCGAATGGTTCTGGGAACGCGCTCAACCCTTGGATTTTGGTTCGGTCACGGGACTTGTTTTCAATCCGACCGCGCAGCTCGTGCATCTGGCGCTGCATCTGGGCTTGCATCACGCCAGCGCGCCGCGCCTCATCCATCTCTACGATATCGCGCTGCTCGTACACAAATACGCGGCAGTTATTGATTGGCGCGCCGCCGCGACATTCGCTCAAACTACCGAAATTGCCCGACCTGTGTACACCGTTTTGCTCCAGACCCAAACCGCATGGGGAGTTGCGCCCTCGCCCGAGAATCTCGCGCTGTTTCGTCCGCGCGGTTTTCAGCCCATGGAACGCATCGCGTTTCAATTCATAACCGCCACACACGGCGAAGGCGCAGTGCTGACCAACGCCTTGAGCGTCCCCGGCGTAGGTAACAAATTGCAATACGCGCGGCGCCATCTTTTTCCCGACGCCGCCTATATGCGCCAACATTACGCGCTCGCGCCGAACGCTTTCTTGCCCTATTACTATGCGCGGCGGCTCGTCACAAGCGGCTGGAAATTTTTGCGCTCGGTCTGGTCCGCGTTTTTACGCTAACGCCGCAGCGCTCAGAACCTGGTTCTTGGCTTGCGCCTCGTACCACGCAACCGTCGCGCGCAGCCCCTCCTCAAACGACGTTTGCGCTTCGAATCCGAAATACGCTTTGGCGCGTGACGTATCCAATTTGCGACGCGGCTGACCATTCGGCTTGGTCGTATCCCAGCGCAATTCGCCCTTGAAGCCCGTCACGCACGCAATCGTTTCGACCAAATCGCGGATGCTAATTTCAAACGCGCTGCCCAGATTCACCGGCTCGGCGCCGTTGTAATGTTCCGCCGCCAACACAATGCCCCGCGCGGCGTCGGGCGCATAGAGAAATTCACGCGTCGGACTTCCGTCGCCCCACACCTCGATAAAGGACGCGCCCGCGTCGCGCGCTTCGACGCATTTTTTAATCAACGCCGGAATCACGTGCGAAATCGCCGGGTCAAAATTATCGCGGGGTCCATACAAATTCACGGGGAGCAAAAAAATGCTGTTGAAACCGTATTGCTGCCGGTACGCCTGTCCTTGCACCAGCAACATTTTTTTCGCCAAACCGTACGGCGCGTTCGTCTCTTCGGGATACCCATTCCACAAATCCTCTTCGTGAAACGGCGTCGGCGTAAATTTTGGATACGCGCACACCGTGCCGAGCGTCACAAACTTTTCTATGCCGCGCCGATACGCCTCGTCCAACAATTGCACGCCCATCATCAAATTGTCATAGAAAAATTCGCCGGGACGTTCGCGGTTCGCGCCAATGCCGCCCACATGCCCCGCCGCGTGAATGATGAGCTGCGGCGCGCTGTCGTCCAACAATCGCACAATCGCTTCCCGCGTTCGCAAATCATAATCGCGCTGTCGCGGCACAATAATCGCATTGCAGCCGCGCGCTTGCAATTCATGTA
>Ga0232057_1062785_pt1 | contig 22310 bp, 33 predicted proteins | sample LAC_MetaT_1_FD_165508 | JGI IMG/M metagenome (GOLD analysis project Ga0232057, IMG submission 165508) | Metatranscriptome of anaerobic ammonium oxidizing microbial communities from anammox membrane bioreactor (MBR) in UC Berkley... | ecosystem: Engineered > Bioreactor > Anaerobic > Unclassified ...
CGGGAGAGGAGGAGGAACAGAGAGCGCGAGGGCGGAGAGATGATACGCAAAGAGGCGAAAGAACACGGTAACAGCGTAGGACAAATTTTCAATTTGTCCAGCTGAGGGCGGACAAACTACAAATTTGTCCAGGTGTAGGCGGACAAATTTGTCCTACCACAACTCGATCTGATAATCCAAAATGTTGGCGTCAAAGCGCTGGCGTTCGATGTAATCAATCACTTTTTCGAGCAAACCGTGCGCATACGCGGCGTCGTTCGAGACGCACGCGAACGCAAGCGCCGCGCGGTCGTGCGCGTCGAGGTCATCCACTTCAGAAGCCGAGACATTAAAAGTGTTGCGGACGCGCGCCAAAATCGGCTTGACCACATGCCGCTTGCCTTTGAGCGAATCATCGCCAAAAATTTCAAGTTGAACGGAAAGGACGCCGACGACCACGCGGGTATTTATAATTTTGGATTTATGATTTCGGATTTTGACAAACAGTTCTCAAATCATAAATCAAAAATCAACCATCATAAATTTGCGTTCAGGTAATTTGGCGCGCCGCGTGCCTCTCGCTCACCATGCACGCGTTGCACTCGGCGCATACATCGCGCCCGCGTTGAGCGAAAACGTTGCGGCGCATCGTCGCGAGTTTTTGAATTTGCGCGTCGGCGAGCGGCGCGACAGGTTGGACGGCATTGGCTTGCAGCGCAATCAACGCGGAATGTTCCAACCGTTCGAGCCGCATGTACGCGTCCCACAAACTTTTGCCGACCGTCACCGAACCGTGTCGTTCGAGCATCAACGCGTCAAAACGCGGAATGAGTTCGCGGATGCGTTCGGGCCCTTCGACGCTCGTCGGCGTCGCATACGGCAAAGTGGGAATCGTCCCCAAATCGTACACCACTTCGGGCAAAATACATTTGGCGAGCGAGATGCCGACGAGAGTGCAAGCAATCGCGGAGGGTGGATGCGCGTGGATAACGGCTTGGATGTCGGCGCGTTGACGATAACATTCGAGATGCAAACGAATTTCGGAAGAGGGAGCAAGTTCGCGCGCCGCGCCCAAATTCGCGCCGATTTTGGCGCCCTGCAAATCCACCACGAGCAATTGTTCCGCGTTCAAAAATCCTTTGCTCAAGCCGCTGGGCGTACACAACAAACGCTCCGCGCCGAGCCGCACGCTCAAATTGCCGTCGCCCGCCGCGATAAAATTTTTTTCCCACATCAGTTTGCCCACGCGCACAATTTCTTCGCGCAAGGCGTATTCGCTACGTGCGTCCATATTTTTCCATCAACTCGTCATCAATTCCATTCGCGCGCACAATTTTTTTGTACACCTCGCCAACTTGTTTCAATGTGCGCGTCTGTGTTTCAAAATCAGTGTGATACAAACCAAAACGCGGCGTGTATCCTTCCGACCATTCAAAATTGTCGAGCAGCGACCACCAAAAATAACCGCGCACATCCGCGCCCTGTTGCAGCGCTTGATGCACGGCGGCGAGATGCGTGACGAGATAGCGCGTTTGGTCGTCACGGTCTGTCGTGACGAATCCATTTTCGGTAATGTAAAGCGGTTTGTTGTATTTTGCCAACTGAATCAACGTATCGCGCAGCGCGTTGGGGCGCAAATTACCCGCGCCTTCGAAATAGCGCTGCAACCGTTTTACGTCGTCATCGTACACACTGCGCGCAAACACATCCGCCGCGTTGTGCAAATCGAACGCCGTATATTCTTGATAATAATAATTCACGCCAAGAAAATCTTGCGTGCCGCGCGCTTCGGGCAAAGGTTGATGAAATCCCAACGGCAATTCCAAAACGCCCTCTGCAATCGCCCCAAAGATCGCCATATTGAATACGCGATTTCGCAAGCTCGCCATCAAACGGTCCAACGGCGCCTTGGGCTTGCGCGGCTCAAACACGCGCCAATGATGGGCGTATCCCACTTGCGCGTTCGCGTTCACGCGCTTGATTGCATGATACATCGCGGCGTGCGCGCGAATTTCGTTTTTCATTACGCGCAGCATGGCGCGCAAGTCTTTTTTTTGCGCCAGCCACACGCCGTTCAAATAACATTGATACGCATAGACATTCGGCTCGTTGAGCGTGATCCAAAAATTTATCAAATCGCCAAATTCGTGCGCCGCGCGTTCCGCATAGCGCGCCATCCACTGCGCGATGTCGGCATTTTCAAAACCGCCGCGTTCCGCTGCCCATTGCGGACTTGTGAAATGATGCAGCGTGACGAATGGCTCTATGCCGCGCGCGCGCAATCCCGCAATCATCTCTCGATACTGCGCGGCGGCTTGCGCGTTCCATTCGCCTTGACGCGGTTCGAGACGCGCCCACTCGACGCCGATGCGTTGCGCGTTCAGCCCCAAATTTTGTGCGCGCTCAAAATCGCCGCGCCATGCGCCATTCCACCAATCGCACGCCACGCGCGACGAATCATTGTTTTTGATTTTGTGCGGCAGTTGTTCCCACGCCGCCCAATCGCTATTGAAATTTTGACCCTCGACCTGCTGCGCGGCGGTGGCGGCGCCCCAGAGGAAATTTTGGGGAAAGGAAAGCATGAGGAAATTTTTGATTTTTGATTTTTGATTTCAGATGGCGTACCCTAACGCATCGAAATCAAATCATAAAAAAAACATGCGTAGCTTGCGTTCTCTAACGCAACTAACGCAGCGAAATCGAATCAATGATGCCGATGATGGAGGAACGCACGGGCGCGTTCGGCGCGCCAAGCGCTTGACGCGTCGAATTGCCTTCTTGACACACCAACACCGTGTCGCCGATGCCCGCATGTGTCGCGTCCACCGCGATAAAATCTTCTTCCGGTTTTTCGTTTGCGAGATGCAGGGGACGGACGAGCAACAGTTTGCGCCCCGCGAACGCGGGATGCTTGATGGTGGAAACGACCGTGCCGACAACTTTGGCGAGAATCATTACAATCCCTACAAAAACTCTACGTGATTTTTCATTTCATCCGCGCTCATCGCGTTAGCCAGCACAAGCAGTTCGTAAATCAGCTCACCAATCGTGTATTTATCTTGGTGACAATATGCAATTCCCACATGTTCTTTGCCGCTGACAGACAAGGCAACAAAGTCATCATCAAATGTGACCAAAACGCGATTTTCGGCTGTGGCAAATGCGAGTTGTGACTCATCATCGTTGCCCAACCGCATCGCATCTCGAGCAGTCTCAACATCAACACCTCGTCGTCGCAATCCCTGCGCAATGGTTTGTGCGATGTTCTCATCCAAGTAAAGGCGTAACAATTCATTGCCCCAATTTCTCTTTGAGTTTGGACGGATATCTCATTTTCATCTCTTCGACAAACGCTTTTTCACGCGCAAACGATTCGTCGAATTCTTGTCGGTTATCAAAATAATATGCAAGCGCAGCGTATACATCAGCCAGGGTCAGCTGTGGAAACTCGGCAATAATCTCATCAGGTGACATTGCCTGACGTTCGTGCCATACAACGATATTCTGAACCGTAATCCGCGTCCCCGCAATCCGCGCTTTGCCGCCGACAACGCCCGGCGTTTTTTCAATATGCTGCGCGAGAACATTTTCAACCGCCATATTTTTTCCTCACGTATAAAAACTCTCGCCGTTCGGCAATTCCAAATCTATATTTTCGACTGCATCCGCCGTTTCGACAATGCCCACAATCGCCAAGTCAACGGGACCGACGACGGGATACGTCGCCATAGCGGCTTCGCGCGCGCGGACGAGCAAGACAAAATCATTTTGCCCCGCGTCCACCACGTCAATCGCCGCTTGCGGACGTCCGATTTTTTCACGCTTGCGATTCATCAATTGCACGAGCAAAAGTTTTTCGCCCGCGAGCTGCGCGTCTTTGACGGTGGCGACGACGGTACCGACAACCTGACCCAAAATCATTTTTGATTTTTGATTTTCGATTTTCGATTTTCGATTTGTTGCTCAATTGCCAATCGAAAATCGAAATTTACAATTTCTCTACGACGCGCCGCACAATCTGCTCCACCACCGCCGCATCCACGCCTGCACCGAGCCGCGCCAGCACGCCGCTTTTTACCCTGTCAATCACCTCTTGTTTTTCCGCCGCCGCGAGGCCGTCCGGCGCCGCCTCGCGGCGCAACGCGACCGTGGCGGCGGCAGGCGGCGCGTGCAAATGCGCCACGTCGGGCGACGCCAGCACGCTGCTCGCCGCCGTTTGTCCGCCGCTCACGCGGCGCTTGATGCCAAGCTTGTCCATCATTTCGCGCGCGACATCGGTGATGTACACCGAATCATTTACTTCCACTTCGGTGACGCCGCGGTTTGCCAATTCTTCAATATCGCGTTCCGTGTAAAAAGTGCGTGACATAAGAGGAATGTAGAAAAGGAAACAGGAAAACAAGCAACCTGTCCCCCTCCTACCTGCTACCTGTCTCCCTGATTACTTGCCTTGCAAATTTTCAATCGCCGCAATCGCCGCGCGCTGCGCCGCCATCATTTCCGCTTCCGTGCCGGACATCCACATCCGCCCAAAGCGACCGACGGAAGAAACGTGAATCAATTTTACGCTCGCGTATTTTTCCGCCTCGTTCGCGGCAAGATTGATGTACGCGGCGGGCGCCACTTCCATAATAAACAGCGTTTCGCCCGCGACCAACATTGCGCCGCGCCGAAAACGATTGAGCAGTTGCACCTGATAGGTGTTGACGTGCGTAATCAGTTGCACGGACGCGACCGTAGGTTTGAGACGGTCTTCCGGTTTCAAATCCAGCCGTTCCAAAACGATGCGGCCCGCCTCCAACACTTCGGCTTGCTTGAGCGAATGAACTTCAAACATGCCAAATTCGCGTTCGACGATTTGCGCGCCCGGTTTCGCGTCCGTAGATTTCACCGCGATATCCACCAAACGAAAAACGTCATTGCCCGGCGCGACTTCGACGTACAGCGACGCCATGCCTTCAATCGGCAAATCGCCTTGCGTAATCGTACCGACGAAAGCGGCGTACTGCGGCTGCATTCGATCCAAATAACAATAGGCGCGGAGTTCAAATTTATTGTCTGCCATGAGAGAGAATACAGAATTCAGACAACAGAACACAGACACGAATCGTCTGTATTCTGTCATCTGTTTTCTGTTATCTGATTTTGTCGTTCATCGCAATTCCCAGCGGCGTAATAAATAACGGTTTTGGCGGCACAATTGTTTTTACGCCGGTCACGCGTTCCACCACCTGTCCCAGGCCGGGGAACATGCTCGTGCCGCCCACCAGATAAATTTCATGTACGGCATGGCGCGCGATATGTCGCGCCACAATCGTACCCACTTTTTCCATGACGGGTTCAATCAGCGGAAATAAACGCGGCTGCTGCGTCGCGTCGGTTTTCAATTTTTCCGCCTGCTCGAATGAAACGTTCAACGCGCCCGCGATGACGAGCGAAAATTGCGTGCCGCCCGTCGCTTCGTCGGCGGTGTAAATCACTTGGCCCTCGCGCAACACCGCGACGCCCGTTGTGCCGCCGCCCACGTCCACCACCGCGCCGTTTTGAATTTGCAGAACCGCGTTCGCCGCGCTCGGTTCGTCAATTTCGTTCGTACATTCCAGCCCCGCCGCGCGCAAAACATTCGCCGTCGCGCGCACTTCGGCGCGCGGCACGCCGGGCGGAAAACCCGTCGCCGCGTGCGTGAGTTCAAAACCGAGCCGCGCCTCTACCTCTTGTTTCAATTCCCGCAACAAATCAATCGCGCCGATGAAATCCACCACCAACCCATCGCGCACCACTTGGGCGAAACGATACGTTCCCGCGAGGGGCTGGCAATTTTCATCCAACACGACCAACACCGTGTATGCGGTACCCAAATCTATGCCGACATGCACGCGCCCAGGATAAGCCAAAGGTCGCGCGTGCATCGCGCGTTCCGTCGCATCCAGCAGCTCTGCCAACTGCGGATTCCATGATTCCGTCATTGCATCACATCCGCGCCGTTTGGCTTGAGCTCGAGCGCGCGTTGAAAATTTTCATTCTCGATTCTCATCGCGTCCGGTCATTGCCCAACGTCGCGCGCGCCAACGAATTCGGCGCGAGGTCTTGGGAATAATGATGCCACTGCGCGCCAAACGTTTCCACGCGTTCGCCGCCGACGCGCACATCCAGCCGCCACGTTTTGATAAAATCCCACGCGGCGGGCAAAAAGCGCGTATCCGCCGGAAAATCAAATTGCGTTGCGCCGCGCTGCCACGTTTCGCGGAGCTCGGCTTCGGTGATAAAAGCCATAATTATTTTTGCTGCTTGGCGATCAAGTCGCGGATTTCGGTGAGCAAAATTTCTTCTTTGGTCGGTTCCGGCGGCGCGGGCGCTTGGGCTTGTTTGCGATTGGCGGCATTGACCGCTTTGATTATGAAAAACACCGACAGCGCAATCAAGAAAAAGGTAATGAGGGCTTGAATAAACGCGCCATAACCAATGACGGCGGCGCCCGCCGCTTTGGCTTCGGCATACGTCGCAAACGATTTGCCGGAAAGATTGACATACAGCGAATTAAAATTAAGTCCGCCGGTCAATATGCCCAGAATTGGCATCAAAATATCTTGGACGAGCGAGTTGACGATTGCGGTAAAAGCCGCGCCCATGATCACGGCAACCGCCAAATCAATCACATTGCCGCGCATCATGAAATCGCGAAATTCTTTAAGCACGTTGCTCTACTCCTGTGTGTAATATAGCGCGCTTGAGCGAACCGGTCATTGCATCGTCCAGTTCGCCGGAAAAGTTACGTACAAAAAATACGCGAACGTACGCGTACAAAACAAAATGCGCGTGCCGCGCGGAATAAAAATGACGTCGCCCGCGCGGCCAATAAAACTCTCGTCGCCGACGCGGATTTCCAATTCGCCGTCAATCACATATTCCACTTCGTCGTAATTCAAGGTCCACGGAAACGAACCATTTTCAAAACGCATGAATCCCGCGCCCAGCGGCGAAGCATCGCGGTCCGTCACCACATCCATCGCGCGGATCTGCATGTCGGGCCGTTTCACGTCAAACGGAAACGGCGCGAGCGCGACCTGCGCTTGACGAATCAATTTGACTTGGGCGCCGCGCGCTTGCGGCGGACGTTGGTCGCGCGCGGACGACTCGGGCGCCAACGGGGCGCGCGGCGTTCGCGTCAAAATAATCTTGAGCGCCCGAGCGACATCCTCCGCTTCCGGCGTCACAATATCGTCCGGCGCAAGGTCAAGATTTGTTTCGCCGCGCGCGTGACACGCGCGCATTGCGGCGGCGGTAAATAAACGTCCCGACATTTTTCGGCTTTTTATCGAGCGCGGCTGCCCGCTTTATCAAACCGCGCAGTTTTCAAATAGCCGCGCGAAAATCGAGCATGAATTCCGATTCGCTCAAGAATTAGAACCAAAGAATTTTACAAAGGATGCTTGACCGAAAACCCTTTGGGTTTCTCTTGGCCGTCGAAAAAAATTCGCGCTAGCTCCTTTTTTCGAGCCATTCGAGCAACAGCTTGCGGTCCACGAGTTGACAGCCATTGGAACGCGCGAGTTCGTACGCGCCTTGCGAAAAGATATTATTCGTGACCACCATCGCGGCGTTGCAACGGTAATACGCTTTGCCCGCCACGGCGTCGCTGACCGCGTGCCGCGAGACCGGCTGCGCCTGCCGTTTCACTTGGACGGCAAACCGCGACGCGCCTTTTGCGGCAATCAAATCTACGCCCAAGTCGCCCGCTTTGCCCGTATGCTGTACCCGATAACCGCGTCGCGTCAATACCTCCGCCACAAACTTTTCAAAGGCGGGCCCATCCAATTGGTCAAAATTGATTTGCGGCAGCGGCGCCAACTGCCGCGCCCGCAGCCAACGATTCAAGAGCAAAAAATAAAACGCTAAAAACAACAAGCCCGCGCTGACCGCGAGAATCACGCCAAGAGGGTCAATGTTCACAACGGCAAGGTAGCGGCGCGCGAACCCAAAGGCGTTCGCCGCGCGTTCATTTCAAAAGCCCAAACCTTTGACGCCTTGCACACCCTTTAACGCCGCGATTTCGCCGGCATGGCTGGCGCCGTGCACAACCAAGATCGTCAGCATATCCGCAATCGAGCGTTCCGCGCCCAGAAACTGAATCTTGCGCGTCAATTCCTCTGGCGTCAGCGCGGCGAGATACGCTTCCGTCGCCGCGCGGACCGCCGTCTGGTACGCCAGCGCCGCAGACAGCGTAGACGTCGCGTCATGCAGCTCTGCCCAACTGGTACCGCGTCCCGCCGCGTGAATCCCGATTTTTTCTTTCCAACCGTCGCGCTCCCACAAGGACGGCTGCCCCAACGCGGCGGTTTGAATGAAACGATCTTCGGCGGAATTCAGATGCAAAAAAATCGCGTGAATCGCGTTCGTCATGCCCGGCGGCTGCCAATGAAACAGCTCCGCCGTCATACCCTCCATCGTCGCGTCAATCTGCCTTTGCAGCGCGTGAATCTGCCGCACAATAAACTCTACCGCATCCATCCTAACGATAATCTCCTTCGCCCTGAATCGCATTGCGTTCCAGACGCGACATCAATTTGTCGAGATTGGCTTGCGCGATTTCATCGAGGGCTAGATTTAATTCAGTGGCGATTTGCGCGAGATACCACAACACATCGCCCAATTCATATTTCAGCGCTTCGCGGTCTGCCTCGGACACCACGCCATCCTTGTCGCGGAAAATTTTTTTCACTTTGCCCGCGAGTTCGCCCGCTTCATTCACCAAGCCGAGCGTGGGATACACGAGGGGATGGTCGGTATGCACCAAACGCCAAGTCCGACGCGATGCCTTTTGATATTCCGCAAACTGTTCCAAAGCTATGGCTCCTGCCGCGCGTATTGTAATATCAAATTCAGCGCGCGTTCAAAATGGTCTTGCGCCAACAATCCTGCGCGGTCGCCGTAAGTATGCCACGTTTGTTCCAAATAAAAAATATCGTCCGCCGTGAGATTCACCGCATTCCAACCCAGCGTTTGAAACAAGGTTCCGTCCGATTTGGCTACCATGCGGTCCAAGAGCGTCACCGGCGCGGCGCGCTGCAAGCGCTGGAGCAATTGCGCGTCCGGTTGACGATAGGCGGACGCGCGCGCCAAGTTTCGGCCGTCGTACACAAACTCGCCGCTGAACGGAATCGCAAATACAAAGCCGCTGTGTTCGCCCGAAGCGCGCGCAGCCAGCCCGCCGCGTCCCATGCTGTCCAGATTGATCACTTCGGCTACGCGCACATTATTTTGTGTCGCGTATTCATAAAACGCTTGCGCGCCGACGAGTCCCGCTTCTTCCTCGCCCGTGAACAAAATAGCGACGGGACGCGGCAGCGTTTCGTGATTTAATGCTTGCGCCGCGACGAGCAAGATGCACACCGCCGCCGAATTATCGGACGCGCCTTGATAAAGCGGGTCGTCAAAAAATTTATCGTAATGCGCGGAAAAAATTGTAAAAGGTCCTTGTGCCGCGAACGGGACCCAGATATTGTCAAACCCGGTATCGCCGATGGGCAAACGCTGATACGCAATCCCGCGCGCGTCCAGATAATTGGCGATAAATTGCGCGCGCGCCGCGTTACGCAGCGCCATGAACGATTCGCAAAAACCAAATTTACCGCGCGGGTCCAAGGGCTGCGCCGGCGTCGGCGTATAATTTAGCGCCGCTTGCAGATAGCGAATTCCGTCATCCAAACTGTTGACGTTCGCCAATCCAAACAAGCCCGCGCACGCGAGCGTCAAAATTATCAGACCGCCGAGAACGCGTTTCATTCCTGCAATAGCGCTTCGTTCGTCCCTTTGGACATGACCACCGTCGTCGCCGGATTCAATTCAATACCGTTGGTTTGCAAATTCTCTTTGATAACGCGCTGCGCGGCGGAAAGCGTCGTGCGGAACTGGCTCATCGGGTCGAGAATCCAAATCCAGACGACGATATTCATCGCGTCGCCGCCGAGCGAATCCAACAATACGCGCGGCGCAGGGTCGGCGGAAATGCCCGGCGCGGCGCGCAGCGCATCCAAAATAAAACCTTCGACGCGCGCGAAATCTACATGCAGCGGCACGCTAAAACGCAGCGTACTACGCAGTTGCGGCTTGAGCGAATTATTGGTTACAACGCTGGTGACGACATTCGAATTTGGAATAATTACGCGCCGCCCGTCAAAGGTGTCAATAAAAGTGCCGCGCCAGCCAACCTCCGCCACCAAGCCCTCGTTGCCATTGATTACAATCCAATCGCCCATCTGAAACGGCCGCGTCGCCAAAATCATCATGCCCGCCGCGAAATTTTTGATTAAATCTTGCAGCGCAAACCCGGCGGCGACGCCCAAAACCAAAACGGACAAGCCAAAGCCGCCCAACACCCACACGACCGCCAAACCGATAATGCCGTAAAAAGCCAGCGGCGTCAGAATTTTGGCGACGCGCGGCTCGAGCTTGATGCGCGTAAAAGTCCGTTCCAAAAAACTGCGCGTCAAGCGCGCCAGAAAATAGGCGCCGATGAGGATGAGCAGCGAGCGCACGATGTTCATCAGCGACAGGTCAACCGCCGCGGGCAAAGCCGACGCCGAAAGGCCCGCCGCGCTCAAAATCTGATTCAAAATCTGTGTGGGGTCCATAGAAAAAAACCGCGCGGCGTCTATTTCACGCGCAGCGCCAACGCTTGGCCGTCATGCAGCGGCACGAGCGTTGTAAAAAATTCATTGGCGTCAAACAACGCGCGCGTCGTTTCCAGCACCGCGCGCGTGTCCGCGTCGTTTTCCGTCAAGATGCGTCCGTGCCACAACATATTGTCAAAAATCAAAATGCCGCCCACACGCAATTTGGCGCGGGCGAGCGCAAGCGCTTGCGGATACGAATGCTTGTCAATGTCGCAAAAAATAATGTCGAATGGCCCCGGATACGTTTCCGCGCGCGTCAGCGCGTCGCCGACATTAAATTCTACGCGGTCGAGCAAACCGGCGCGCGTAAAATAATCGCGCGCGCGGTCCACATTCGCCTGTTTGCCTTCGGTCATAATCACTTTGCCGCCGGCGCCGACCGCCAGCGCAAACCACATGGCTGAATAACCGAAACCGGAACCGAGTTCCAAGATTTGGGATGCCTGGAGCGCGCGCGCCAAAAAATAAAACAGCCGTCCCACTTGCGCGCCAATGATAGGGAAATTTTGCGCGCGGCCGTACGCGCCCATCTCGCGCAAGAGGGGCGTCTCCTCGGTCAAGATTTTTTCGAGATACGCGTAAATTTGCGGATGCGTGATTTCTAAATCAGACATGCGATTTTTTTCGTGTGACGTTTGACGCGGCCGTTTATCGTCGGCGCATGCGTCAAACTTCACGCGCGCCGACAGCGGCACGCGATAAACGCGCGGCGCAAAATTTTATTGCCCTGTTCGTCATAAGCGATATAGAACGGTTGTTGGCGCGTCAAAAGGTGCGCGATTTCGGCTTTGTCGCCGGGCCGCGCGTCATAGATGCGTTTGCGTTCCGCCAGTTTTTCCACATTGTCGCGAATCGCGCGCACGTCATCAACGCCAGCGCGATAGTATCCCGAAAACGCGACCATCCCTTTGGGATTCACATTCAACGTCAAACCGCCTTGCAACGGCACCATCGCGCCGTTCGCGGGCCCAAACTGTTTGCCTTTGAGCGGAATCATGCGCTGCGCGCGATATTGCACCACTTTGTCGTCCTGAATGCGTCCCAGTTCCCGCGCAAAAATCAATTCTTCGCCGCGCAAGCGCAGCGCGTTCTGCAATTCCGCCGGCGGCATCGGCTCGGCGGCGGCGCCCGCCACGCTCAACAAACCGAGATTCACCGACGACATTTTGGCGCCAACCGTTTTGGTGTGCGGCTGAAACAGATTCGCGTCTTTGACTTGGAGGATGCGGCGATTGGAAAAAATCTGTTTCAAGATTTCAAAATACGCGCCCCGAAACAATTGTTGTTCGGCTTTGAACATGGCGGCGGCGATTACGCGAAAAACCGCGTCGCCGGGCGGCGCCAGCAGCAGCGCGTTCGCCATCAATTTGCCCACGTCATCGCGCGCTTGACACAGCGCGTCGTCCGCGCTCATTCTCTCGTTTTGGCTGCGTTTGGCTTGATAGATGTTCACCAAAATTTGGTACACCGCGCCGCTCCAGATGCGCGAAAAACTGTGCGGTTCAGAAGAGAGCCGCGTCGCCGGCGCCGTCGCGAGCAAAGTCCACGGTTCTTTGTAACGAAACGTATTGACTAAATCGCGCAGCGAGGACGCGCCGGACGCCTCTTTGCCAAAGGCAACATACAACGCTTTACCCAGTTGCTCGGCAAAACGTGTGACGTTACTGCTGACGCTCAAATCGCCGCCCGTTTCTTTGAGCAGGCGTTCGCGCACTGTCGGAAATTGCAGCGTAGTGAGCAGCGCGGTAATGTCGCCAAACGCTTCGTGGAACGCAGCCGTTTCGGGATGCAGCGACGACCAGTAATCGGGATGATGCGCGTCCAGAATGGCGTGACCACATTCGTGCGCGGCGACATCCGACGACTCGCAGGTGTAAATGGTGCGCTGGGTGAGCGGGTCGGTCGTATAGAAAAATTTCAACGCGATGCGGTCATAGTACGCGTTGAGGTCGCGGCCCGCGCGCGGTTGGACCGGCAGCGTTTTGCCGATCTCCCAATCAAACGGCGCGCCGAAATAATTGCGCCAGATTTCGTACGCGTGCGAAAGAATCACCAAAAGATGCGACGCTTGAAATGCGACGCTGCCGGGTTTCGCCGTATCCAAATCGCCGTCTTTGGGTAGACCGGGAACGGCAAATTTATCCGGGCAGCAACCGAGAGTCGCCACTTCGGGCGCGTCGTCCTTGCCACCGGGGTCATTCAAAAAAGCGCTAAAAAGGCGCGGGTCGCTCATGGAAAACTCCAATCTGATTTAGCCAATTCCAAATGACGCGCCGCGTGAATAACGCGACGCGCGGCGCGAACGTTGCGGTCAGCTTGGCATTACGAAATCCACACGCGACACAGCTGTTTGTTACCGCGTTCGTCTTGCATAACGTACCAATCTTTGCCTTGCGCGCGCAATTTTTCCGGGTCCACCTTTTCGCCTTGCGCGGCGAAATAGATGCGGTCGTTGGCAATCAATTTGCTCACGTGGTCGCGGATCGCGCGCACTTGGCGCGGGTCGGCGGGTTGAACCTCGTACGCCACGAGCGCGCCGCGCGTATTGAATTGCAAATCGCCGTACGACGTGACCGGAACCTGCGCGCCGGCGACTTCGGCCGACAGCTCATTGTCCAACAAAATGCACGCGGTGTAACTGAAATCAATGCGCGTCCCGCGTTTGGTCTGCGCGACATTTTCGACGCGCGGGTTGGCATTGGGCGGCAATTCGAGGACCGGACGCGCTTGCGCCAACACTTGGGGCGCGTCTTGCGCTTCAAAATCTTTGGGCAGTACAATATCCATCTCGTTCGGACGCCATTCGTCCGCTTGCACATTCGCCGTTCACGGAGAGGAAGCGAACCCAGCCCGGCGCGGGCTGTCGCGCCATCGGCGCAACATGCCCTACCGGGTGAATCGCAGTGGAAAATGTGAAACGGATGCGCTGCTCGACAAAACATACCTGTCGCCAGCAATCGGGCAAAGCTGCCCGCCGCGAGACAGGTAATACCTTAGCCCGCGCTGCGTCCGCCGACGCTGCCTTTGGAATTTTGCGGCAAAATCATTTCCACATCCGAATGGGGGCGTGGAATGACGTGGACGCTCACTAATTCGCCGACGCGTTTCGCCGCTGCGGCGCCGGCGTCTGTCGCGGCTTTGACCGCGCCGACATCGCCGCGCACCATCACGGTGACGAATCCGCCGCCGATATACTCGCTGCCAATCAATGCCACATTCGCGGCTTTGACCATTGCGTCGGCGGCTTCGATTGCGCCGACCAGCCCTTTGGTTTCGACCATACCGAGGGCAATCATATTGGGGTCTGCCATGTTCTTGCGCTCCTCCGAGAAATTTCGCGCGGGCGTTTCTCGCGGTATCGAGACCCTTTGCATCTTTGAAACATCCGTCGCGCGTTCCTTTAATTTTGATTTACGTTGCGCCGCGCGTACCGCGCGCGCGGGTTTGACTTGCGATTTTGGGCGAGGCATTTACGGATTTGGGCGATTCACACGAATCAAACTGCCCTTGGTTTCAAGGGTCGCTTGAATTGCATTATCAATTCGTTTTGCCAACGCGACAAAATCGGGATCAAAGGTACAAACAATAATTCCAAAATGGTTCGAATCTTTCTGATGCAAATTGATGAAATGTTTCCGATTGAGCGAAATTAAAAGTCGTTGCTCCCGAATCGCAAACTCTAATACTTCCAGGTCGGGAATTTTCCGTCCTGCGCTACCACTCTCCGCCGTCGTCAATACATCATGCCCCAACCGACGTAATTCTTGGACGGCGGGCAACGGAAAATTTTCATCGGAATAGATTCGCGCCATGCTCAGGCATTTTCATTCTCTAGGATTTGTCGTTCAATCTCGCGCGCATGCGCACGCGCAAAAGCCCAAGCATTCGTCAAATCTTCGGCGCGCAGCGTCGGATAACTTTGCAACAAGTCCGCTTCGCTCTTGCCTAAACGGCGCGCCTGGACAAGCAGCCAAACGGGGATGCGCGTTCGCACGATACACGCCTCTCCGCCGCTCACTTGGGGGTCAATCTCAATGCCGGGAAAGGCCTCGCCTAAATCACGCACAACCCATTGCAAGACTTGGGCTTTTTCGCTACGGGTCATTTCAGTAAGGAGCTGCGCAACTTGATCTAGAACATCCATAATACATCCTACTTGACTCGGCTAACGCTCGCATCGGACGTCGCGGCGGTAGAAACATCCGTCGCGCATTCCTTTGATTTTGATTCACGTTTCACCGCGCGTACCGCGCGCGCGGGTTTGGCTTGCGATTTTGGGCGAGGCATACCTAACCTCTGCCTTAGATCATAATGACGTGTTTGGGGTTGTCCGGGTCGTACTTGACGCGCACCTGTTCGCCCACTCTGGGCAAGGCAACCCGCGATACAAAGGCGCGCACGCCTACTTCAAAAGGCGCCTCATCGGGCGGCGTCACGCGCAAACGAAAGCGCACATAGGGGCTCATGTTTAATGTCACCCCTGTATCCTTCATTTCCAAAATCGTTGCCTCTGCCTCGCGCCCGTTGCGCATCAACCATTTGTATTTGCCCGAAGTCGTTCCCCACCCCATGACCATCATCAATATAAAGAGCCCGACTCCCACAAACAATAGAATCAGATAAAGAGTCGTGTCGCTTTCGGCAAACAAAAAAATGATTGCAAAGAGATACGCCAAGTAAATGCCGAGAATAATCAAGAACCGCGTAAAAGAGAACACGTTTTATTTGTTCCTGAATTCTGCCAACACTTGGCGCACAATCTCTTCAATCTGCGCGTCGTCGAAACGCTGCGGCGAGCGTTCGCTACCATCGGGATTCCAATCGCGGACGCCGTAGGCGATGCGTTTGATATTCAAAACATGCTTGACGTGAATGTTCTCGCTGAATACGCCGCCGCCGATGCCGCCGGTAGCGAGCGTCATCGAAGGGCTAAGGTTGGTGGTGAAACCGACGGCGCCGAGCGTCGCCATCGTATTGACGACGATGCGAAACGCGGGTTTCTCCAAACCGAACGCCATGATGACATTTTCATCGCGGCAGTGAATCGAAAGCGTATGTCCGTCGCCGCCAAATTTCAAAAGTTCGATGCAGCGTTCGCAACCTTTCTCCCAACCGTCCGCGACGTACCAGCCCAACACGCTCGTCAATTTTTCGCGCGACAAGGGATAATCGGGCCCCACGCCTTTTAATTTTGCGACCAAGACGCGCGCCGCCGCGGGAACCGTGATGCCCGCCATTTGCGCGAGAACTTGCGGCGCTTTGCCGACGGCTTTGGGATTCGGCAAGCCGTTCGCGGTGTGCAAAATTTTACCCATCGCGGCAGCTTGCGCGTCGTCCATAAAATACGCGCCGTGTTTTTCCATCTCGCTCTGCAATTGCGCCGCAATAGGCGAATCCGCCACAATCGCCTGTTCGCTCGCGCAAATCGTGGACCAATCGAACGATTTGGATTTTACAATGAGCTCTGCCGCTTGCATCACATCCGCGCTGCGATCCACGTACACCGGCACGTTGCCGGGGCCCACGCCAATCGCGGGTTTGCCCGAACTGTGCGCCGCGCGCACGACCGCTTCGCCGCCCGTCGCAATCAACATGCTCACCGCCCAATGTTTCATCAATTCATTGAGCGCGGGCATCGTCACGGTCGTGAGACACGCAATCAAGTTTTTCGGCATCCCCGCGCGTTCGCCCGCCTCTGCCATCACGCGCACCGTTTCGCTCGTACATTTTACCGCGCTCGGATGCGGCGAAATAATCATCGCGTTGCGCGCTTTGACCGCGATGAGAACTTTGAACATCGCCGTTGAGGTCGGATTGGTCGAAGGCGTAAAACCGGCAAGCACGCCGACGGGCCAACCGATTTCGATAATTCTTTGCGCGTCGTCGCGGCGAATCACGCCGACGGTTTTCACGTCCTTGAGCGAGTCCCACAAAAATTTACTGGCGAATTCATTCTTGACGCGTTTGTGCGCGGGAACGCCGTAGGTCGTTTCGTCCGTCGCCATTTGCGCCAGACGCGCCGCTTCGCGGTACGCCGCGTCCGCCATCGCCGCGCAAATCTGGTCCACTTGTTCTTGGGAAAAATGGAAAAATTCGCGCTGGGCTTGCCGCGCCGCAACCGCAAGATTGCGAACTTCTTGAATTGAACGGAGGTCAGTATCGAGTTCGGGCATGGTGTGAAAGTTAAAAGTTAAAAGTTAAAAGTTAAAAGTTGGCACATGGCGCCGACCTTAAACTTTCAACTTTGAACCTTCAACTACCTAGAATTTCAACGGATTCTTTGCGACATCCAACACCGCTTCTTGAAACGCGGCGCACGCGGCGCGACATGCAGCTTGGGAACCAGTGAGCAGCGCGCCCGAAAAGTTAGTTTCGCTCGGCGGATTGAACCAGACGCGCATTGTCACGTTTGCGGCTTTCAAGGCGGCATCAATTCCAAATGTCGCTTCAAGCGGCGGCGCGATGAGATACGCCATTGGCGTACCAAGCGGCACGCCCGCCATTTCGCTCAAATAACCGCCCGTGCGCGAAATGAGATGCGGAAAAAACGCGATGGTATTTTCGTCGTTCGCGGAATAAAAATATGCTTCGTCGCGAATATACGTCAATGCCGCGTTCAAACCCGCGCGCACTTCGGCAGGATCAGGTCCTGCGAGGATGGCGATGATTTCGCCGGACAAGGGACCCGACGCGTGACCCGAACCGGCGTAAAAACTTTTGGCATACGCCACGCGCACGTCGGCTTGTTTCGTCGCTTCGTCAATCGCCGTGTACGTCGCGTCGTCAATGTCGGCGGTGAGAAAACCGATGCTGCGTTCATTCTCGCGCAGCTGCATTTTTTCCGCGAAGCCGCGATCTACATTCGGAATGAGGCGGACGGCGAGAACGTTTGCTTTAATGGGATCAAGGATTGCCATAAGTTATTGTTGAAAGTTGAAGGTTGAAAGTTGAAAGTTGAGGGTTCATTCAAGTTCGACCTTATATTCGGTCATTTCATCGCGCAGACGACGATTGTCGGGCAGGCTTTCAAGATAAGACATCAGGCGACTGATTTGGCGGCTACATTTTTCAATCAACAGTTTGATTTCTTGAAAACTTGATTGCTCTACGTATCCGCTATCCAATGCCACATACATCTGAGCGCGTAATTCACCCGCCGATGCTTTGGCGCGACCAAAATACTCGATAAACATCAGTTGGGTGCGGCTTTCAAACCCCTCTGCGATATTGGAAAGGATTGACACGGCAGCCCGGCGCATTTGGTCGCGCAAACCAAAGTCACGCGAAAATAAAGATTGCTTGGAGAGCGCGTAAATCCGTTTCGTAATCTCTCGCGCGGTTTGCCACGCTTCCAATTCTTCAAAACGCGTTACCGTAGCCATCCAAACCTTCAACTTTCAACATTCAACTCACCATCACCCGCAGGTAATTGCAAAGGCGGTTCTTTTTTCTTGCCGAACGGCAATTGCGGTGCAGAGATTTTCGGCGCTTGAATTTTTGGCGCGCGATCGCCGACCGACGCCGCAAGCGCTTTGCCGCGCCCCAACGCTTCGCGGAAAAATTTTTCAACATCGCCGCGTTTAACTTGGCCGCCTGTTTCGTACCATTGCAGCGCGGCGCGTCCAATCGCCCACGTTCCCGCGTAGGCAATCGCCGTTTTGGGCAGAATGCCAAAACCCGGAATCAGTCCAACCAATTGTCGCGCCGCCGTGCGCCACACAAAACCAAAGCCAACCGTCGAACCGAACGCGGCGAGGTGATCTTGCCAGCGCGATGATAAACCAAAAATCAAACCGAGCCGATACACCATGAACGCTTGCGCTTTGGTGAGAATCACCATATCGGCAACATTAAAAGGAATGTTCAACACCGGCAAAATTTCCGCAAGCCCTGTGGTGAACGAATAGGTCGCGTTGGCGAACGATGTTTCATTGAGCAGATCGAACGCGACAGGAATACGAAAGAGTGGATAATTACGCGCGAGCGAAAGTTTTCGTTCGGGCATTAGTTGCAATACCGTAGGCGCCAAATGTTTTTCCAAAAATTCGCGTTTGACCACTTGGCCTTCCAAAACCCGCGCGCCCATCCAATCCTGTACGGGCAGGAGCGCATTTCCTGTCGGCTCTTGATTGAAAATGACAATGATCTTTTTTCCCGTTGCCAGCCATTTTTCAAATGCCGCGCGTTCGAGTTCCGTTGCCGCGCGATGTTCGCCCAAAACGAAAACGACAATGTCCGCGCGTTCGGTCAACTGCGCGTTTTCGACATTGACGAGCAAAGGTCCCGCCATCGTATAACACGCGTCGTCAGGCGGCAATGGACGCGGCGCAAGATAAAACGCCGTTGCCAAATCGCGCGCGCCGCTCGTTTCATTGCCAACAATCGCGACCCACGTTTGCTGTTGCGCCTCGTCTGCAATCGCTTGCAAATCAATTTCGCGCAGCGTTTTGAAAATCGTTCCGAAATCGTTAAGGGATGCCACTCGAATTCCTAAACTGAGTAGGCGCGATAGCGCAATAGAGCGATAGCTTTCGCCGCGCTATTGGCTTTCGCCCTGCTCAATCAATTTCAATTTGATGCCGCTTGCCTGATGTTTCAACATGCGCTTGATATATTCTACCACGTACGCGCCCGCTTCGAGCGGATTCGTCCCGCCGTTATAAATGTTACACACCACATCGCGGTCAGCGTCCGACGAATCGGCTTGGGGGCGATAGCCCATGTACACACTCGCCGCTTCGGCGCGGCCAAGTCCGGGGCGTTCGCCAATCAACGTCACCACCACTTTTGCGTCCACAATCGAATTTACATCATTCAACAATCCGACGCGCCCGTATTTCACATAAAACGGCGTGCCCATTTTCAAACCCGCTTGTTGCAAACCCTGTTGAATCACGGGCAGAATGTCGCGCAAATTGTGTTCAATCGCGGCGGCGGAAAGCCCATCGGCAACATACACTTGGACATCGGGCTGCTTGATACATTTTTCCTGCAATATTTTGCGCGCGGCGTCCGAAAGTTTTCTCCCCAAGTCGGGACGCAAGAGATATTCTTGGCGACTGCTCGCCTGCGATTGCACCTCGAACAAATTGAATTGCTGCAACAGCGCGGGGTCAATTTCTTTGTACAGCGCGTCTTGCGTGACCGCATGGTCCGCAAGAAAAATAAATTGCGGAATGTTGCGATAGCGCGGCCCCGCATGACCGATGCCAATGCGCGAAGGCGTCGTGGACATGAGCGCGCGCAGCACATCGGGTTTGCGCGCGTTTTCGACGTACGCGCGCGTGCGATATGCGGGCGTCGTGATGTCGGGGAGGTCGAGATTCAATTCGCCCGCGCCAGAGGGGACGAAACGGCGTTCGTTCCCAACGACGCCCTGTCTCTGCAATTCGGCGACGACGGCGTCAATGATGGCGTCAATTTGTTGTTGGGTGAGCATAGACCTCAATCCAATTCTGGATGAACGCCTGCGATTTTCCAAAGTCCGCGTGCATCCACGAGCCAAGCGGCGTTCAAGCGCAACGCGTGAACGGTCGCGCGTCCAATCGCCGTCTTGCCAATAATACGCAAATTATCGGAACTCCACTCGAAATGTTTGTGCCATTCCTGTTAACGCGGATGAAATAGCGCAACGTATTCGCCCGTTTTGGGGTCAATCGCTGCGGTGCGCTTGCCTTTGGCCGCGTTGCATTGAAAACAACAGAGGGCAAGATTTTCCAAAATTGTTTCGCCGCCAGCAATTAGTGGAATGATGTGGTCGAAAACAAGAGTGATTCCAATTTCTTTAGGGCTGTGGCAATATGCACAGCGATGCTTGTCACGTTCCTTAACTTGCCGCTGCAACGGAACAGAAATTTTCTTACGTTGCGTCATTTTGAGAACGCCGCCGATTTGGAATGGCATAGCCGCGCCATTTGAGCAGCGCCAGCGCAAACGATTTTTTCAAAACATGTTGGTTCATGTCCTCTTGCAGACGCGCCAATTCTTGCGCTTCCTTGTCATTCAAATCCCGCGTGGCATTAAGTTCGAGCAGGCGTTCGTGTTTGCGCCATGCGCGCGGGTCAGGCGGTCGCTGCGCGATGGCCCACAATTCATCATCCGTAAAATTTGCCAGACTGCTAAACTCTTGGCGCAATGGTTTCGGCAAGTCATCAAAAACGGGCGGCAAATTTCCGCGCAGGGATTGTAGAACAATTTGGGCAATAGATTGATTCGATTCGCGCGCGGCGAGTTCGAGACGCCGATACATTTTCTTTGGCAATTCGATTTTTACGCTGGTTGTTTCCATATCGCACTCTTTTCTTGGCACGCGCGAAACGTTATCGCACAAACATTGTCGCGTCGCCCGCTTTGTCGGTGAGCAATAATTTTTCCTTGTCCCACAAGCCCATTTCGACGAGCCAGTTTTCAAATTCGGGCAAGGGGCGTAGTTTCAAAATTTGGCGCAAGCTGGGCGCGTCGTGAAATGAATTGGATTGATACGAAAGCATCGGGTCGTCGCCCATCGGAACGCCCATGAAATAATTGCAGCCCGCGGCGGCGAGAAGGATGGATAAATTCTCTAGTGAATTTTGGTCGGCGCGCGCGTGATTCGTATAACACGCGTCGCAGCCCATCGAGATGCCTGTGAGTTTCGCGCAAAAGTGGTCTTCCAAACCCGCGCGCGTGATTTGGCGCGCGTCGTACAAGTATTCGGGCCCGATGAAACCCACAACAGAATTGACTTGAAATGGCGCGTAGCGTTTTGCCAAACCGTAACAGCGCACTTCAAGCGTGAGTTGGTCCCAACCGTGATGCGCGTCGGCGGAAAGTTCCGCGCCTTCGCCCGTTTCAAAATACATGTAATTGGGTCCGGGGACGACGGCATATTTTTTTGCCATCGCATACGCTTCGTCCAACATGCCAACAGAAATTCCGAACGATTCGTTGCCCTTTTGCGAACCCGCGAGCGATTGAAACACGAGGCCCGCCGGCGAACCGCGCTTCATCGCTTCCATCTGCGTTGTGACGTGCGCGAGGACACAATTCTGGGTTGGAATTTTCCAATCTTGAATGACCTTGTAACTCATGTCCAACAAGCGTTGGACGCTGGTCAATGAATCGTCCACTGGATTGATGCCGATAACGGAATCGCCCGAACCATACGAGAGTCCTTCGTAAATTTCCGCGCGGATGCCGTCGGGGTCGTCGGTGGGATGATTCGGCTGATTGCGCGAGGCGAGCCGCCCCATTTCGCCCATCGTATTGTTGGCGTGCGTGACGACGCGAATTTTGGACGCGGCGAGAACGAGGTCCATGTTGGACATCAATTTGGCGACAGCGGAAATCATTTCGCTCGTCAAGCCGTTTTGAATTTTTTTGATTTCGTCGTTCGTCGTCTTGTTGTCGAGAATCCATTCGCGCAATTGTCCGACGGTCCAACCTTTAATTTGCGCGTACACATTTTGATCCACGCCATCCATGATGACGCGCGTGACCTCATCTTGTTCGTACGACACGACGGGATTGTCGTACAAAACAGACAGCGGGACTTGAGACAAAACATATTTCGCGGCGACGCGTTCCAGCGCCGACGACGCGGCGACGCCCGCGAGATGGTCGCCCGATTTGTCTTCGTTCGCCTTGCCCATGAGTTCGCGCAGGTCGCGGAACTCGTAG
>Ga0232057_1156279_pt1 | contig 21480 bp, 16 predicted proteins | sample LAC_MetaT_1_FD_165508 | JGI IMG/M metagenome (GOLD analysis project Ga0232057, IMG submission 165508) | Metatranscriptome of anaerobic ammonium oxidizing microbial communities from anammox membrane bioreactor (MBR) in UC Berkley... | ecosystem: Engineered > Bioreactor > Anaerobic > Unclassified ...
CGTCCAACCAGCCGAAATGGTCCAGCACAAGCCCCGTCGTCAATTGTCCGACAATGATGAGAACGATGGCGGATGCAGCGCCGAGGCGCGGGAATGTGACGCTGAGCGACAAAACCAATATCAGACCCAACAATCCCCCAAGCCACATGTACCACGGCAACGCGCGCCAATTGCTCAACTGTTCCCCGCCGCGCAGCAGCAACAGCGCCGCCGAAAATACCGCGCCGCTCAAATGAACAATCAAACTGCTCGCCGCGCCGCCAACGCGTTGACTCATGGCGCCCGAAATTGGCGACTGCAAACCCACTGCAACGCCGCCCGCAATGCCAATTGCAATCACCAATGCGAATTCACCCATCCTTTATCCTCCCGCTTGTGGGCGCGTCATCGCGTTTCGCACCGCGTCCAACGACGGCTCAATCACTGTGGCTTGACCCGCCGCGCGCATTGCGCTTTTCACATCTTTCAAGCCGTTGCCCGTAATCACCACCACAATCGTTTCGTCGCGGTCAACTTTTTGTGCGCGTACCGCTTTCAACAAACCTGCGTACGCGGCGGACGCGGCAGGTTCCGCGAACACCGCTTCGCCGCGCGCCAATTGCGGCATCGCATCCAAAATCTCATCATCGCTCACAGTAATAAATTCGCCGTTCGTTTCGCGCACCGCGCGCACCGCGCGGCGACCATCGCGCGGCAAACCCACGTCAATCGAATCCGCAATCGTATGCGCGTCAATCGGCGTGATTTCTTTTGTTCCCGCGCGCCACGCGTTGTAGCACGCCGCGCTGCCTTCGGCTTGAATTCCCATCAGTTGCGGCAGCTTGTCAATCCAGCCCAACGCGTACAAATCGCGCAACCCTTTCCAAATGCCGCCGATGATGTTGCCGTCGCCGACGCTGACGAAAATTTTATCCGGCGCGGACCACTGCTCCCCTCTCCCATTTTGGGGAGAGGGGCTGGGGGTGAGGGACAGTTGCTCGCAAATTTCCAACGCGCCCGTTTTTTTCCCTTCGGTGGTGTACGGGTTGTAAGCAGTGTTGCGACAATACCAGCCAAATTCCTGCGACGCGGCGAGGCACAAATCGCTCGCTTGGTCATACGTGCCATTCACCAAAAATACGCGCGCGCCAAAAATTAGCAGCTGCGCGACTTTGGCTTGCGGGGCAGTCTTGGGAACAAAGATGATGGCGGGAATGTGCGCGCTCGCCGCGCAGCCCGCTAACGCCGCGCCCGCATTACCGCTGGATGCAGTGGTGATAATTTTTTCGCCGAGTTCGCGCGCTTTGGCGACGACGACAATGCTCGCGCGGTCTTTGTACGACGCGGTGGGATTGCGCCCGTCGTCTTTGATAAACAAATTGTTTAATCCCAACTGCGCGCCCAAAAAGTTCGCGCGATACATTGGCGTTCCACCCACTTGCAAGGGTGGAACATCGGCGCGATTTTTTAACGGCAGCAAATCCCAATAACGCCAAATCGAATTTTCGCGCGACGCGGAAATTTTTTCGGGCGATGTGACGCGATTGATTTCAGCGTAATCGTACATTACATCGAGGATGCCATCGTTGCCGTGGTCAGGGCAAACGTATTTCACCGCGTCGGGCGCGTAAGTTTTGCCGCAGAGGGTGCATTGTAAATACATGGTGGTGAGGTAGCAGGTAGAACAAGTAGCAGGTAGCAGGTTGAAAGGGAACGCCTTTTTTCCCTACTACCTGTGTACGTTTTACCGTATTATCCGCGTTCCCGTTTCTCCCGCCAACGCGCGTTCAAGATTTTCGGGATTGGTGATGAGCGCTTCTTTGCCGCCGCCTTCGAGAAACCAGATCACGGCTTGGATTTTTGGCCCCATCGAACCTTTGGCGAAATGACCTTCGGCGAGATATTTTTTCGCTTCTGCCAACGTGAGCTGGTCGAGCCATTGTTGATTCGGTTTATTGAAATTGAGCGCGACTTTTTCGACGGCGGTGGAAATTAAAAACAAATCCGCGCCAACGCTGCGCGCGAGCAGCGAACCCGCGAAATCTTTGTCAATCACCGCTTCGATGCCGACGAGTTCGCCGTTTTCGTTTTCGGCGACCGGGATGCCGCCGCCGCCCGAACAAATCACTACAAAGCCCGCGCGAATGAGAGAATCAATCGCGTCGCGTTCCACAATCGCTTTGGGCAAGGGCGAAGGCACGACGCGCCGCCACCCGCGCCCCGCATCTTCCACCATTTGCCAATTTTCTTCGGCGCGTTTGCGCGCGGCGGCTTCGGCGTTCATGAACGAACCAATCGGTTTGGATGGATTTTGAAACGCGGGATCATTTTTATCCACCAACACTTGGGTCACGACGGTGGCAGCTTGCTTGTGGATGCCGCGCGCGTGAAATTCATTTCGCAGCGCGCGTTGAAACATATACCCGATGGCGCCCTGCGAATCCGCGCCGCAGTAATCGAGCGGCACGGGATGTAATTCATGCAGCGCGAGTTCGGAACGCCGCAAGATAAATCCAACTTGCGGTCCGTTGCCATGCGTGAGAACGACGTTCCAACCTTTTTCAATCATGCCCGCGATGTGTTTGGACGTTTCTACGGTCGCGTTGTATTGGTCAGAAATCGTTTTATGTTTTTCGTCGAGGATGAGCGAATTGCCTCCAACGGCGATGACGGCGATTTGGGACATGGGTTAGGTAGCAGGTAGTAGGTAGCACGTATGTATCGGGTAGCAGGTAGCAGGTAGCAAGTAGCAGGTATGAGGTAGCAAGATTCAGATAACCCGAATCGTGTGCGACTACTCTGGTTGCCTTTCTGATTCGATTTGATATGTTTCTTGATCGTCGCGTAGTGAACGATTGCCAAATAATTCTTGGCCCTCTTTACGCTTGTTCACATACGCGATATAGCCATTCAACGCGCGTTCGCATTGGCGCGCGAGTTGATACAATTCCTCAAACAGATTCTGCTCAATGTAGGCGAGTGTGCGCGCAGCAATCAGGTGATTGATTGTTTCGTTGAGCGAGCCGCGCGCGATATAGTAAAAGCGCAATGCGTCAAGCCAATGATGCCGCCCATATCCTTCCGCGATATTTGCAGACGTGCTTTTCGAGGCGCGACATATTTGGTCGGCAAGGTCGTATTTCTCATGCGCTGGCAATTTACTTGCAATCTCATGCGCGTTCACCATGAGTTGCAAGCTCAGCTTGTAGCAGTCAAGGTCTTCAAATCCACCTTTTTGCATCGAGCCGCCCACTGAATATTCCACTTGGCGAATTGCCATCGCTCCGCCCCTGCTCCCTACTACCTGCTACTTGCTTCTTACTACCTGCTACTAGCTCATCGTCAACGCCATCACCGCTTTTTGCGCGTGCAAGCGATTTTCGGCTTCATCGTACACGACCGAGTGGCGGCCATCAATCACTTCGTCCGTCACTTCTAAATTTCTATCGGCGGGCAAACAGTGCATATAAATCGAATCGTCTTTGGTGAGATTCATGCGGCGCTGGTCGGTAATCCACGATTTATATTTTTCCGTCAACGCTTTGCCTTCGTTCTTGTCCGACGTCGTCAACAATGGACCCCACGATTTCGGATACACAATGTCCGCGTCCTTGAACGCTTCGTCCATGTCGTGAACAATTTCAAAACCGGTGCCGTAGCGTTTCGCATTGTCTTGGGCTTGCTGCACAATGTCGGGCATGAGTTTAAATTCCGGCGGATGCGCGAGAACGACGTCCATGCCGAAACGCGTCATTTGCAAAATCAACGACTGCGGCACGGAAATCGGTTTCGAGTATGACGCGGCGTATGCCCAACTCACCACCATTTTTTTGCGGCGCAAATCGCGGCCTTTTTTTTCAAAAATCGTCAACAAATCGGCGAGACATTGGAACGGATGATAAATGTCGCACTGCATATTGAGAATCGGCACGCGCGACGCTTTCGCCACTTCGTTTTCGTACTTGTTGCCGAAATCCCAATCGCATTGCCGAATCGCAATGCCGTCAAAATATCTCCCGAAAATTTCGCCGATTTCTTTGGCGGTGTCGCCGTGCGAAATTTGCGTTGTTTCGGAATCAATGAACGCGGCGTGGCCGCCAAGTTGCGCCATGCCCGCTTCAAATGAACCGCGCGTGCGCGTGGACGTGAAAAAGAAAAGCATCGCGAGAACTTTGTCGCGCAATAACGCGTGCGGCTGATTCAACGCGCGTTTGCGTTTCAAATCCAACGCCACTTCCAGCACCGTTTCTACTTCTTCTTTCGAGAAATCGAGGTCGCCGATAAAATCGCGGCCGCGAAAATTGGTTTGCATTTGTAATCCTCCGTTGAATGTTTGAATATCAAAAGTTGAAGGTTGAAAGTTTGAAGATTGATTTAACTTGTAACCTGCAACCTGTAACTTGCAACTTGGTCTATAACCACTCCTTCAATCTTGCCAAATCCACGTTCCCGCCGCTCAACACCGCGACGACGCGCGCGTTGTGCGGCAGCGGAATTTTTTTCATCACAAGCGCCGCCGTCGCTGCCGCGCCCGCGCCCTCCACCAGCGCTTTGCAGCGTTCCAACAACAAGCGCAGCGCAATTTTCAATTCTTCGTCGTTCACCATGACTACATCGTCCACCAACTCTTGCATCAGCGGATAATTGTTTTCGCCAATCATCGGACAGACGATGCCGCCCGCAATCGTTTGCGAACATACGACGCGTTTATTTCTGCCCGCGCGCAAACTCGCGGAATAGGCGCCGCCAGCGACCGATTCAACGCCGATAATTTTGAGACGCGGATTGTTCGTTTTGAGCGCCAGCGCGACGCCGCTAATCAAACCGCCGCCGCCAATCGGCACAAAAACATATTCCGCATCCGGCGCATCCTCAAAAATTTCCAACCCCACCGTTCCCTGCCCCGCAATCACAGCCGGGTCATCAAACGGATGCGCGATGACGTAATTGTGCGCGCGCTGCAATTCGAGCATCCGGTCGAACATCGTATTGACCGATTCCGCGAAAACGATTTCGCCGCCATAGCCGCGCACCGCGTCAATTTTTGCTTGCGGCGCGTCTTGCGGCATCACAATCGTCGCGTGCGCGCCGAACGCACGCGCCGCATACGCCAAACCTTGCGCGTGATTCCCCGCGCTCGCGCTCACCAGACCGCGCGCCCGTTCCGCTTCCGAAAGCTGCGCGAGTTTATTGATTGCGCCGCGCGGTTTGAACGAACCCGTTTTTTGAAACTGTTCGCATTTCAAAAAAAGATTCACCCCCGCGATTTCGCCGAGCGCGGAGGCGGAGATGGTGGGAGTGCGGTGGAGTTTTCCCGCGATGGTGGAACGGGCGGCAAGAATATCCGATTGAGAAATCATCTGGTTTGTGGTGAGTGGGGAGTAGTAGGTAGTAGGTAGTAGGTAGCAGGGCGTCCCTACTACTTGCTACTTGCTACCTGCTACTTGCTACTTGCTACCTGCTACTCACTACTTGCTACTTTCTCCCCCAATCATCCCCGGCAACAACGCATAAAATTCCGTCGCCGCGACGACATCGTCCAATTTATTTTGGTCGAGCGTGCTGTGCGCGTAAATTTCATCGCCGGGTCCAAAGCCGATGGAAGGGATGCCCGCTTTGCCCGCCCAATACGTTCCGTTGGTCGAGAACGCCCATTTGCCGGTCGGACGCGTTTCATTCCACAATTGTTGAATCGCGTTTTGACCCGCCTGCACCAACGGATGCGATTCTTCGAGCGCCCACGCGGGATAATACTTGTCAACGGGAAAAACGAATCCTGTGTAGCTCGGTTCGTCGTAAAACAATTCTTCAAGTTTGATTTTGTCGCGTTGGTCGTCGGGAATCAGCGCGTCAATCGCCGCAATCGCGCTCTCTTTGGTTTCGCCAAACGTCACGCGGCGGTCAATGAAAATCGTCGCTTCATCCGGCACCGCGTTCAGCGAAACCGTACTCACTTTCATATCGCTCACGGTGACGACGGCTTTGCCGAGAAAATCGTGCGTGGGCAATTTCGCGTCGAGGTCGCGGATGCCCGCGATAATCGGCAGCAATTTGTAAATCGCATTGTCGCCGAGAAAATTTGACGCGGCGTGCGCCGATTTTCCCTTGGCGGTAATTTTCAATTCTACGCGCCCTTTGTGGCCGCGATACACCTGCATCTTGGTCGGCTCGCCAATCACCGCGAAATCGGGACGAATTTTCGGGTCGGCTTCGACGAATGAATTGGGCGCGATGCCGTCGCACCATTCTTCCATATTGCCAAAATAGTACGCCGTCCATCCGTCGAGCAAGCCCAAATCGCGCGCAATGGCAAGCCCATAAACCATGCCCGGCGTCGAACCCTTTTCGTCGCACGCGCCGCGCGCAAACAAAATGCCATTTTCGATTTTGCCTTGGAACGGGTCCCACTCCCACGAAGCGGGGTCGCCGATGCCGACGGTATCAATGTGCGAATCGTACACTAGAACTTTTGAGCCGCTGCCGATGCGTCCAAGAATGTTGCCCATCTTGTCAAAGCGCACCTCGTCGTACCCAAGTTTTTTCATCTCGGCGCCGACGCGTTCGCCCACCGGACCGATTTGCGATTCCATCGAAGGAATCGCGCAAATCTCGCGCAAGAACGTAATAATCTGCTCGCGCTGATTCGCTACGCGTTTTTGAATTTCGGAAACATGCTGGTTCATGGAAACTCCTTGACAAATTTATATTTTAGGATTTGCAATTTGCGCTGCGCGCCGCGCGACATTTTAGAACATCAACGCCGCAGCTTGAAACGCTCTTTTTTTCTCGCCGCGCCGATTCCACCATTTTTCAAGTTCAATGGCAAACAGCACGAGCGAACCCAAACCGAAACAGACCGCCAAGTCGGCAAGCGTCAGCGGCACGGTATTAAAGAACGTTTGCAAAAACGGAATGTACAATACCGCGAGTTGCGAAAACAGAACCGCGCCAGAAGTGACAAGCAGCATCCGATTCGACAACAAGCTCATGCGAAACGCCGAAGTGTCCGTCGAACGTACGGCAAACGCTTGAAAAATTTGCGCGAACGCCAGCGTGGTAAAAATCATTGTTTGCCACTGCGGCACATTCAACGCAATGTCGTAATAATAGCCCACGCCGAGCGCGAGCGCCGCAATCAGTACGCCGACCCACGTAATATGCGCGATCGTCGCGCGGCTCAACACCGGCGCCTGGGGCGAATACGGCGCGCGTTTCATCACGCCGCGTTCCGCCTGTTCGACGCCCAAACCGAGGCCGAGCAAACCGTCGGTCAACACATTGAGCCACAACAATTGCAGCGGTAAAAGCGGCACCGCCGTACCAATGAACGGCGCGAGCAGCATCACGCCAACCTTGCCGATATTACCCGCGATGCTGAACTTTATGAATTTTCGCAGATTGTCGTAAATGACGCGTCCTTCTTCGACCGCCGAAACGATTGTCGTAAAATTATCGTCGAGCAAAATAATAGCGGACGCTTCTTTGGAAACGTCCGTGCCGGTGACGCCCATCGCCACGCCCACATCCGCGCGGCGCAGCGCGGGCGCATCGTTCACCCCGTCGCCGGTCATTGCCACAATGTTACCGCGATTTTGGAGCGCCTGCACAATTTTTAATTTGTGTTCCGGCGAAACGCGCGCATACACCGGCGCCTCGACCACCGCCGCCTCCAATTCGGCGACGGACATTTTTTCCAATTCTTGACCCGTGACCACGCGGCTGTTTTCTTGCGCGATGCCCAACTGTTTCGCAATTTGAATCGCGGTGAGCGGATGGTCGCCCGTAATCATCACGGGCCGAATGCCCGCCGTTTTGCACGTCGCCACCGCATCGCGCACTTCGGCGCGCGGCGGGTCAATCATGCCAAACAGTCCGACAAAAATCAAATCCTCTTCGAGCGCGGGCGAGACTATGGCGGCTTGACGCGCGTCCAAAGGCCGAAACGCCATGCCCAACACCCGAATCCCGCGCGTCGCCAAATCGTAATTCGCATCAAGAATTCGCTGCCGCGTCGCGTCGTCCAATTCATTGACGCGCCCGTTCATCCAAAAACGATTGGACAAGGCGATGAGTCCATCCACGCTGCCTTTGGTAAATTGCGCGAACGGTTTGTTATCAAATACTTGCGCGGCGACGTCATGCGCTTGTTGGTCGTACAACGCGACGTCGTGCAGCGTCGTCATACGTTTGCGTTCGGAATCGAACGGCAGTTCCGCCACACGCGGCAGCACGCGTTCCAACTCTGCTTTCCACAAACCAAACTGCGCGGCGGCAATCACCAACGCGCCTTCGGTCGGGTCGCCCAACGCGCGATATTTGCCCTGCGCGGTTTCTTGGCTCAACGCCGCGTCATTGCACAACGCGCCGCCCGCGAGCAACAGCGTCAACGCTTGGCCTTGTTGGATGCCTCCCGCGCCTGCCGCGTCGGGCGAAAGCGTTTGCGTGTACGAAACGAGCGAGGGCGCATTACGCACCAATTCCTGATCGAGTTCGACGCGCTGGCCCGCCACGTCGAGCGCAATCACCGTCATCCGATTTTCGGTGAGCGTGCCGGTTTTATCGGAACAAATCACCGTGACCGAGCCGAGCGTTTCCACCGCAGGCAATTTGCGAATCAACGCTTGGCGTTTCAACATCCGCTGCGCGCCGAGCGCGAGCGTAATCGTCACGACGGCGGGCAAACCTTCCGGCACCACCGCGACGGCGACGCTGACGCCCGTCAACAATAAATGCGCCAACGAATCGCCGCGCCACAAACCCAGTACGACAATCACGGCGGCAACGGCAAGCCCGACGACAGCCAACATGCGCCCCAGTTGGTCCAACTTTTTTTGTAAAGGCGTTTGTTCGCCGCGCACATCGGCAATCAGCTTGGCGATTTTGCCGAGTTCGGTTTGCGTGCCCGTTCCCGTCACGACCGCTTTGCCGCGGCCGTATGTAATCACCGTGCCCATGTACAACATATTGCGTCGGTCGCCGAGCGCGAGGTCGGGCTGCGGCATCGGCGCGGCAATTTTTTCAATCGGTTCCGATTCGCCCGTGAGCGCGGCTTCTTGCGCGCGCAAATTAACGCTTTCCAGCACGCGCGCGTCGGCAGGCACGATATTGCCCGTTTCGAGCAAAATAATGTCGCCCGGCGTCAGTTCGCTCGAAGCGATTTCGCGCGTCTGTCCGCCGCGCAACGCTTTGACGAATGGCACCGCCATCTTTTTCAACGCCGCAATCGCCTGCTCGGCGCGATATTCCTGCACAAAACCGACGAGGGCGAACAAGACGACAATCGCGCTAATCGCAATCGTATCTTTCCACGAGCCGAGCAAGCCGGCGACCACTGCGGCGACAATCAGAATCAATACCATCGTCGCCTTGAACTGTTCAAAAAAAATCAGCCACGGCGAACGCGCGCGCGTTTCCTGCGTCACGTTCGGGCCGTATTTTTGCAAACGTTCCGCCGCCTCGCTTTCCGACAATCCTTGTTGCGCGTCGCTATGCAGCTGCGCCAGAACAGCTTGCGGCTCTAGCTGATACAGTTCTTTCATGCTCCAACTTTCCACGGCTTGAATACTTTTGTCTGTTGACCCTCAATGAAAAAAGTAGATTATTGTCGGCATGCCATCCCCCCAAAAATCAGTTGAACAGCGCTTGGGCGCCGCCATCCGTACACGCCGTGAAGAATTAGGGTTATCTCAAGAACAACTCGCGTTCGAATGCGGCTTGCATCGCACCTATATCAGTCAACTGGAACGCGGCATGAAATCGCCAACCGTGCGCGTTTTGTTTGCCCTCGCCAAGGCGCTCAAGACAACGCCTGAAAAACTGGTCGCGCAAATCTCCAATTCCAAAAACTAATGATTTACAAACTCTCGCTTGCCGAAAAGAAAAAATTACAACAAACAATTCAGGCAGCATTGAGCGTGCCATTTATCGCCGGGATTGAAGGGTATGTTTGGGAATCAATCTTTCACTTTGTAAAAGGCCTCGCTCTGCCGAACCCTCATTCCGACAAACGCAAAAAACTCTTGTTTGATGCGGTAGACTCCAAACACAAACGCGGATGGTCTCTCAAGGCAGTCCAAAAAGCGCCGCGTGTCGGAATGAATTTTGCGCTTGTAATTCAACGGGCTGATGTTCTACAAAAACGCGTTGAACTCGGTATTGCCGATTTGACTCTTGATTCGCCGCCGACACAGCTTGGTCATGCCATTTTGGCGCATTGGAATCGAAAAATAGTCAGGGATATGCAAACACAGGGGATTACGCAGCCCCGCGTCTTCGCCAAAGTTACGCCGATAGGTGTCAATCGCCGCTATATCATGATCAACCCCCGCCAGCACATTAAAGCCAGCCCATTTCGCGCCCCACGACATTCCGCCACAACCACAAAACAAATCTACGACGCGCGGCAAAGGCGTTTTTTCTTTGACGCGTTCACGCAATACTCTCATTTTTGACCGAACACCATAGTATTCGTGCGTTGTCAATTCGTTGTTACTGTTTGGCATAATAATCAAGTGGATTGCGCTTGCCCAATCTGCCTTGCCCCGCGCACATTGCGATTTACCATTGTCGCAATCGCCCACGCAAAATACCATACGGTAAAAAATGCAATGGCGACATTCACGCCGTACCGTTCAATCAGAACGCCCGCAATCGCCGCGCCCGCAGGTTGAAAGCCGAACGCGAGCAAACGAAAGACGCTATTCACGCGTCCTTGCAGCGCATCGGGAATCAGCGCGACGCGATAACTGAATTGCACCACGTTGTAAATCGGCCCCGTCATCCATGCCAAGCCCATGATGATGCCGAGAAACCAAAAGGTCGGCGCAAACGCGAGCAGTGGAAACAAGAGCGCGGTAAGCCAAACGGTTGTGATGATAACGTGACCAAAGCGAAATTTCTTTTGAATCTGTCCGCCAATGAGCGCGCCCGCAATCGCGCCCAACGCGCTAATCGAAAAAACCAAACCGATTTCCGCATCCGTCGCGCCCATGTTTTGCGCGAGAACGATGATGATGAGTGTGACTGGCACATTCACAAAATTCAGCGCGCCCGTCAAGAACGCCATGTAGCGAATCAAATGCTGCTGCCAGAGCCAACTCATGCCCTCGCGAATTTCGCGGACGATATGCGTTTCTACTTTTTTTCGTTCCGTCTGAAATTCTGTACGAATGAACAAGAGCGAAACGACTGAAGCAAGATATGAAAACACATCAAACACAAACGGCGCCGCCTTGCCAATTTGAAACAGCGCGGCGCCCAACGTTGGCGCAATGATGTTGGCAATCGAAAACGCCACATCGTTTTGCGCGGCGGCTTGGGGCAGTTGTTTTTTTTCTACCACACGCGACAACGCGGCAACTTCGGCGATGTTGAAAAAAACAAAGAGCGAACCTTCCAGCAGCGCGCAAACATAAATTTGCCAAATCGTCAACGCATTGAACAGCATCGCGATTGGAATGGATGCCAACACCGCCGCGCGCCCAATGTCGCAATAAATCATCACGCGCTTGCGGTCCCAGCGATCCACCAACGCGCCCGCAGGCAAGCTGAACAAAATGTACGGAACCGAACCGAGCGCGGCGGCGAATCCCGCCGCTTGGGGCGAATCGGTCAGCGCGAGAATCAGCAAGGGATAAACAATTTGCGTCGCGCCTGTGCCGATGACCGAAACAACTTGCCCGCTCCACAACAGCATGTAATCGCGATTGCGCCACAGTGGAGGCAACTGGAGCGGCGGGGGAATATTCGATTGTTCGGGTACGCGTATCAAATCAAACTCGCCCAGAACGGGCGTGGGTTCCAGTTCGGTTTGGTTCTCGTTCACGCGCGTTTCCTACGCCAAAGACAATTCTTTTCTCACCGTCCCCGCGCGTTCATGCTTGACCGTAATTTTCAAAATCCCACCCTGCGGCGCGCGCACGGTCCACTCGACTTTGGCGCGGTCGTCGGTCGGGTCAACGTTCCATTCGCTCACGGCCGAATCTTTGTAGGCGCGTCCCTCCAGCTGACCAATTTCCTCGCGCGCTTTGCCCATCTGCAAGGTCGCGCCTTCCGGCAATTCCAATTCCGCCACAATGCCGCGCACCGCTTTTTTCTCTAGCGCTTTTTTCGTCACATAGGTTGGCAGCCAGCCCGTATTCTGCACGACGACGCGCACATGATAATTGCCGTCGCCCAAGGGTTTGACTTTGGCGTGATACAATTCCAATTGCGGCGCAATCAACGCGTGCCACAACAGCCATTTCGGAAATAATGCGAGTTCGCTTTCCAATTGTTCCGGCGGCGGATTGCGCCAACAGTACGCCTCGTTCCAGCCGCCCAATTCGATTTCGCCCAATTGCGGATGATTGAATTTGTACCAATTCACAAAACCCTTGCCGCCGAGTTTTTCGTCATTCCATTTCAATAATTTGAAATCATCTTCCACCGGATGGTCGCGGTACCACTCGATAAATTTATATTTCTCGATGCCCGCGCGCATTTGCGGACTCCAAATTTCCACCGTCCACGCAAACACGCCCATGTGTTCGTACATCCAGGTATCGAACGAACCCGTAATCACATGCTTGGGATGATATTTGAAATCGTGATACACCGAGACGTTGGGATAACCGCTCACCGCCGTGCCTTTATCGCCGATTTTTTTGAACGTCCACAAATCTTCGGCGGGCATTTCGTCATCGCTGCGGTCATCATAGGGACGCAACAATACGCCGCTAAAAGTGTGAAACGCGACTGCGCCCGTAATGTTGGGATGCGTCGCCACAAATTGCGTCAGGTTTCGCACTTCCGGCTCGCTCGTCGGAAAGGGGCCCGCGCCATGTTGTTCGCCTTCTGGCCGCCAGCCCATCGGAAAATTGCGATTGAGATCCAATCCTTCTTTGCGCGGCGCAAGCGCTATCGTTACGCCGTCAAAATTTTCAATCCGTCCTTCCGGCAGCACGCGATAATAAACGCCGCCCGTTTCAATCGGGTCGCGTTGAATCAACAAACGCGGTTCGTCGGGATGTTCTTGCCACGGACCATTCGGGTCCGCAATCCGCATCGTCAAAATGCGCCCGTCGCCGTCCATATCTTGTTCGATTAAACCTTCAAGCGGTTCTTCGTCGTACGGATACGGACGCGTGGACGAGCGAATAATTTTGGGATTGTCCGCAAGCGCGAGCTCGGCGCCATCGGGATTTACGCGCGGACAGATATAAAAGGCGCGCGTGTCGAGCGCGCGCGTAACGTCGGCGTCCACGCCATAATTTTTGGTCAGATAATCAATAAAATAAACGCACGCCGACGCGGGCGAAACTTCGGACGCGTGCAGATTGCCGTCCACCCACAACGCGGGTTTTTCCTTGGCCGCGCCGGCGGCAAAATTCGTCAACGTCATCAATAAAACATCGCGCCCTTCGTAACTTTTGCCGATGCTTTCAAGCCGCGCGAGATTTGGAAATTCTTGGGCGAATTCATTTAGAATGCGCGCGAGTTCGTCATATTTGTAATAGTGATCAAAGGTGACGTTTGCCATTGATGTGTTGGGTAGCAGGTACTACTTGCCTTTTCAAAAAACCCCACATAGCTTTCAATCCCGCGATAAAAATTCGGCAGATAAAAATGCTCGTTGGGGCCGTGGGTGCCGTCGTCGGCGAGACCGAAACCCATCACGACCACATCCACGCCCAATTCATCGTTCAACGAATTGGTGACGGGAACGCTCCAGCCCAAAAGTTGGAACACGGGCGCGACGCCGAATGTTTCTTGCAGCGCTTGCGCCGCCGCGCGCGTGAAACGCGAATCGCGGTTCAACAACACGGGTTCGCCGCCCGCCAATTGTTCCAGTTCCCACCGAATCGTCGCGGGCGCGTGCGCGCGCAAATACGCTTCCAGCTGCGCCCGGATTTTTTCGGGACGTTGATTCGGCACGAGCCGCATCGAAAGTTTCGCCATCGCTCTGGCGGGCAAAACCGTTTTGGACCCTTCGCCGGTAAAGCCCGCGAGCAAACCATTCACTTCCAGAGTCGGACGCGCGCCGGTGCGTTCCAGCGTCGTATAACCGTCTTCGCCCCACAAAGCAGTCACGCCCGCCGCGTGCGCCCATGCTTGATCCGTGACGGGAAAACGACTCAGTTCCGCGCGTTCCGCCGCGTCCAGTTCGCGCACATCGTCGTAAAAACCGGGCAGCGTCACGCGGCCGTGCGCGTCGTGCATCCCGGCGATCAATTCCGCCAACGCCTGCGCGGGATTGTGAAGCGTGCCGCCAAAAACGCCGGAATGTAAATCCTGCGCGGGGCCCTGCACCCGCAATTCAAAATAGCACAAGCCGCGCAAACCGTACACGATGCTCGGCGTCGCGCGCGCCGCCATTTGCGAATCGCAATTCAGCGCGACATCGCATTTTAATTTTTCCTTGTGCGCGCGCAAAAATGCCGCCAAATGCGGCGAACCGATTTCTTCTTCGCCTTCGACAATCACTTTGACATTGACGCGCAGCGAATTTGTTTGCACTAACGCTTCCAACGCTTTGAGACATGCGAGAATTTGCGCTTTCATGTCCGACGCGCCGCGCGCATAAATCGTATCATCAATAATCGTCGCCTCGAATGGCTCGGTGCGCCATTCGTCCAACGGGTCAACGGGCTGCACGTCGAAATGGCCGTACACGAGAATAGTTGGCGCGTCGCCCGCGTGCAGCCAGTCGGCGTACACCAACGGCTGTCCCGCGCCGTCGCCCGTCGGCATAATCGCGACATGCTCCATTCCCAGCGCGCGCAAATTTTCCGCCACCCATTCCGCGCCTCTCTGTACATCGGCGCGATGTGCAGAGAGGGTGGAGATGGTGGGGAGGGAAAGAAACGTTACGAGTTCGGCGAGATTTTTTTCGCGCCGATTGTTTGCAAATGCGAGAGCGTTCGTCATTTGACCTCTGTGCGGCGCGCGGCGCGCGCTTGCGCGACGATCTTTTTGATTTGCTCCAAATGCGAATCGTCGTGCGCCAAGCCCGCGACAAAACGCGAAATGGGATTGTGAAGCAAATGCGGCGCCGGTTCGTACGTGTTTTCCAAATGCGGCGGCTGGGGCCACATTTCCAATGACGCCAAACGCATCCGCCGCGATTCTTCCAAGCGGGCGCGGCAGCGCTGTATCGTCGTCACGCTTTGCCAAGGAACCTCAAAGCGTGAACGCGCAACGCCGCGCTCGACGCCGCGCGCCAATTCGGCGGCAATAAAAGCGCTTTCCTCCGCCGACGCGGTGACGTGAACAATGACATGCCCAAGCGTCCACGCCAAATCTACGTCCTCGACACTGCTCGCAAACGTATCATTCGCTTCGGGGTCTTGCGGCACGAATGTCACATCGGCGTCATCACAGTCCGCAATCAACGCGAGCATCGCATCGAGCATTTCATTCGTCAGTTTCGGCAAATCATTCGGCGAAACATTTTCGCGTTCGACCAGTTGTTGGGTCGTGAGTTGTCCAAGGTGGACGGGAGCAAAACCCAACACTATGCTACCTCATTCTTTCCCGCGCGCAGCGCCAACAACAGCGCGTCTTGGTCAACGGGCGTTTTCCGAATTCGTACGCCGCAGGCATTGTAAATCGCATTCGTAATCGCGGGCGTCGTCGGAATCGAAGAAATTTCGCCCACCCCTTTCGCGCCGTACGGACCGGTTGAAATTTCATCTTCGACCAAAAACGAAACGATTTCGGGCGTGTGTTTGATGCTGGGCATTTTATATTTGGCGAACAAGTCGGACCAGATTTTACCCTTTTCGACAATATATTCCTCAGTCAACGCATTGCCGAGACACATCATGATGCCGCCTTCGACTTGGCCCTGCAACGCGAGCGGATTCAACGCGCGGCCAATGTCCGTCGCCGTTACGACTTTCAAGACATGCACCTCGCCCGTATCCGTGTCGAGTTCGATGAGCGCGGCTTGGGCGGCATACGAAAAACCAAAGTGCATGTCGCCTTCCGTACCAAGCGGTTTCGTCGCGGGCGCGAGATATTCGTGTAAATAACGCGTCGGGCGATTTTCGGCGCGCGCCTTTTTCACCAATTCGGCAAACTCCATCCGCTTGCCATTGCTGCTGATATAGCCGTCTTGGAAAATCAATTGCTCCGGCGCGACGTCCAGATATTCGCTCGCCGTTTCCGCGAGAATTTCGCGCATCCCTTTTGCGGCATAGCGCGCGGCGTTGCCCGAGACAAACGTTTGACGCGACGCGGTGGTCGGTCCGCCGTCGGGCGTCAAATCCGTATCGCTCAACAACACGCGCACGCGTTCATACGGCAGACCCAATTCTTCCGCCGTAATCATTGCCATAATCGTCGGCAAACCCTGTCCGATTTCGGCGGCGCTGCAACGCACTTCGGCGACGCCATCTTCATACACTTCGACTTCGGCGGCGCTCTTGTCGGGCGCGCCGCCGCCGAGACCCGTATTTTTGTACGCCGCCGCAAAACCCCACGCGCGGATTTTTGTTCCTCTATGTTCCTTCAAAACAGGTTCTTGATTTTCGCTTTTTGTTTGGACAGAGTCAGCGCGGACCGTCTTTTCGACCAGACGGATACATTCCAACAAGCCCGCGCTTTCGCGCACCACCTGCCCCGTGCTGGTCGTGTCGCCAATCGTCAAAGCGTTCATGCGGCGCAATGCAAAGGGGTCAATGTTCAACTTGTGCGCGATTTCGTCCATATTCGATTCGACGGCGAAACACGATTGCGTCACGCCGAAACCGCGAAAGGCGCCTGCGGGCGGATTGTTGGTGTACATGGCGTAACAATCAATTTTCACATGCGGAATTTTGTAGGGACCCGCCGCGTGCGTCGCCGCGCGCGTCATCACTTTGTCGCCCAACGAGGCGTACGCGCCGCTATCGCCATAAATCGTCGCGTGCGACGCCACAATCGTGCCGTCCCGTTTCGCGCCGGTTTTCAAACGAATAATCGTGGCGTGCCGTTTCGGGTGCGCCACTAAACTCTCGTGCCGCGAGTACAACATTTTCACGGGCCGCCCCGTCGCCTTTGCCAACAACGCGACATGAATTTGCGCCGCAATATCTTCTTTGCCGCCAAAGCCGCCGCCAATGAGCGCGCCGCGCACACGCACCTCATGCTCGGGCATATTCAACGCCGCCGCGATTTGACGGCGGTCATCGTACGGAATCTGCGAACCGCACAAAACTTCGATGCGTCCGTTCTCTAACACGCGGCCAATCGAACATTCCGGCTCCATAAACGCGTGTTCGTAAAACGGCGTGCGGTATTCATGCTCGACAATCAAATCCGCTTCGGCGAAACCTTTTTCAATGTCGCCCTTTTCAACGTGAATGTGTTTCAATAAATTGCCGTGTCCGGTGCCGTCATTCACAATAATCGTTTCCGGTTTCAGCGCGTCCACCGGATTATCCACAATCGGCAATTCCTCGTATGCGACTTGGATCAAGTCCAACGCGCGCTGCGCGATTTCGCGCGTATCCGCCGCCACAATCGCCACCGCATCGCCCTGATAGCGCACCTTGTCGTAACACAACACGGGCCAATCGTTGTACACCAAACCGTGATTTTTGGAACCCGGCACGTCTTGATGCGTCAACACGGCATGGACGCCGGGCAGCGCGCGGGCTTGCGACGTATCAATGCTCAAAATTTTCGCGTGCGGAAATTGCGCGCGCAGCGTCGCGCCCCACAACATATCGGGAAACGTATAATCGTCGCTGTACTTGGCTGCGCCCGTCGCTTTGGCGACCGCATCGGGCCGCGGCAGCGGTTTGCCAATGACGCGGAGCGGCGCTTTGACTTGGGGCAAATTGGGAATATCGAACGTGTGCGCGACGGCGGGCTCGCGCATTTCTTGCGCCGCGTGTTTGATTGCGTTCAGCATCGCCACGTACGCGCCGCAGCGACAGAGCGTATCTTTTAACGCGTCCTTGATCTCGTCGTCGGTCGGATTCGGATTATGGTCGAGCAAATGTTTGCTCTGCATCAAAACGCCGGGCGAACAAAAACCGCATTGCAACGCGCCCTGTTGAATGAATTGTGATTGTAACGGATGTAGGGGCGAAGCATTTTCATTCACGGATGCTTGGAGGGTCGCGTGCGCGTCTGAAAATGCTTCGCTCCTACCATGCCACGTTCCCGCCAAACCTTCAATCGTCAACACCTCTGCGCCTTGCGCTTTGAGCGCGGGATAAATGCACGAATCCACCGTCGTGCCATTCACAATGACGGTGCACGCGCCACATTCGGCTTCATCGCAGCCGATCTTGGTCCCCGTCAAACCGAGTTTGTAACGCAACACCGACGCGAGATATTCATTCGGTTCAATTTCGATGGAAACGGATTTACCGTTGATTGAAAAATTTAAGATTGACATGGTGAACCTCAATCTTGAAACCAAGAGACAGTCGGACAGATACGCGCCTGTTTCCCTGTTTCCTTGTTTCGCACTACTCTACAATTCCAATTCCATTCGCACGGGCAAATGGTCGGGCGCGCGTTGAACAGCCAAAGGCGTTACGACGACCTCGCACGCGTGCAAAGTGCGACGCCGCGCGGCATTGACAAAAAAATAATCGAGCCGCGTGTTCGGCTGCGATGATGGAAGCGTGAATCCGTTTTCGTTTCGACGCGCAACGCATACGTCGGCGCGGCGAGCTGAATTCCAAAAATTGCAAGCGTTTCGTTTCCAACCGCCCCGCGCGTAAAAATCCTGCGGGTCTAACTCGCCGCGCGCGCGACCGCTTGCCGCAGCGTTTGTTTCAACAACGCGGGCAGCAATTCGTACCGATATTCTTTGGTCGCGCGATGCGCCGACGTGCGCGGTCGCGCTTCCTTTGCCAAAATTTCCGCCGCGGTTTGTAATACGGCATCCTCCAAAATTTTCCCGCGCAAAAATTCTTCGGTTTGCGCGGCGCGAAACGGCGTGGGCGCGACGGGCCCCGCGCTAATGGCAATATCTTGAATTTCGATTTTCGATTTTGGATTTTCAATATGAACGCGCGTCGCCATGCCCAGAATCGGCAGCGCGACGCCTTGCGGACGCATCACGCGCGCGAACGCGCTCGCTTTATTTTTTCCGAGCGGCCGGAAACGCAGCGCCGTAATCAATTCGCGCGTCGAATCCACCGCGCTCTTGCCGGGGCCCAGAAAAATTTTCGCAAGCGGTTTCCATTGATTGCTAGGAACCAAAGCTTGGAGACTGGCGACTGACGCTTCCGCTTCCAACGCCATCAACGCGACGGTGCCATCAGCCGCGGGCAGCGCGTGCGCCACATTGCCGCACAACGTCGCCACATTACGCACTTGGGGTCCGCCGACGACGGCGCACGCCTCGGCGAGCGCGGTCGCGCGCTGTTGAATCAATGCCGACGCGACGATTTGGGTGTGCGTGACGGCGCAGCCGACGACGATAAAACCGTCTTGCTCATAGATTTCATTCGCGCCCGCGAGACGCGTCACATCCACCAGCGCGTCGTAATGCGGACGCTGTCCTTCATAGTATTCCGTTTGCGAATCTACGAGCAGGTCGGTGCCGCCGGCAACCACACGCGCGCGCCCCTCGTACTGCGCCAACAATGTCAGCGCTTCACTCACCGACGTTGGCAAATGATAATTCTCAAATACTTTCATCTTGAAAAATCGTCACTCTGGCAAATCATTTCGCTTTGCGCGTTGACGCTTGTGGAAAACAGACCAACGGCGCTTTCCGAGCGGGGATGCCCGACGCCGCGTGCGGCAACCTGCGCCGCGCCGCGACCATTGGTCGAAGTAGAGTAATTGTATCACAAGATTTAGGATTTAGGATTTCGCGGCAAAACAAGCCCAAATCAAAAATCATCCATCCAACATCACAAATTCTTTTGCGCGCCCGCCATCATCAATCCCAATTCTTCCACTGACGTATCGGGCGGCACGATGCCGACGATTTCGCCTTCGTACATGACGGCGATGCGGTCGGACAAGGCGCGCACTTCTTCCAAATCTTCGCTGATGAGTAAAATCGCGGTGCCCGCGCCGCGTTGTTCGACGAGCCGTTTGTGAATATATTCCGTCGCGCCAATGTCCACGCCGCGCGTCGGCTGCGCCGCAATCAACACGCGCGGGTCGCGCGCCAATTCGCGCGCCATAATCAATTTTTGGATATTGCCGCCGGACAAACTTTTCACCGGCGTTTCGAGCGACGGCGTTTTCACGTCGTACTCGCGCACCAACTTTGTCACATGCGCGTCAATTTGTTTGAAATCAAAGAACGTGCGCTTGGAAAGCGGCGGCCGGTTGTGCGTTTCCAAAATCGCGTTTTCGGCGACGGAAAATTCGCGCACCACGCCCATCACCATCCGTTCTTCGGGAATGAACGAGACGCTCGCCGCAATCACCTGTTCGGGCGAACAATTCGTCACATCCTTGCCCGCAATCTGCACCGTGCCAGCGTTGACGCGCCGCATCCCGGCAATCGCTTCCGCGAGCTCGCGCTGCCCGTTGCCCGAAACGCCTGCGATGCCGAGAATTTCGCCCGCGCGTACGTCGAGCGATAAATTATTGACCGCGCCCAAACCTTTGTCGTTTGACACCGCGAGATTTTTGATTTGCAATACGGCGTCGCTCGGCGGCATGTCGGATTTTTCCCAGCGCGTCACGACTTGGCGGCCGACCATCATGCGCGCCAATTCTTGCTGCGTAGTGGCTTTGGTTTCCACTGCGCCCACCACGCGCCCATCGCGCAGCACCGTCACGCGGTCGCTAATGGACATGACTTCGTACAATTTATGACTGATGAAAATTAACGCGTTGCCCGCGTCGCGCAAACGCCGTAAGATGCCAAAAAATTCTTGGACTTCTTGCGGCGTCAACACCGCCGTCGGCTCATCCAAAATCAACAGCGACGCGTCGCGGTACAACGCCTTGATAATTTCGACGCGCTGCTGCTGCCCCACCGCGAGCTGCCACACCAACGCGTGGGGGTCCACATGCAAACCGTACTGCGCGCCGAGTTCGCGCACGCGTTTGCTCACCGCCTCCAAATCGGTGAGGGGCCCACGCGACGATTTCAAACCGAGCGCGACATTTTCGACGATAGTAAAACCCGGCACGAGTTGAAAATGTTGATGAATCATGCCGATGCCTTGCGCGAGCGCGTCGGCGGGCGATTTGAATTGGACGACTTGGCCATTGACCAAGATTTCGCCTTCGGTCGGATGGTACATGCCGTACAAAATTTTCATCAACGTAGATTTCCCCGCGCCGTTTTCGCCCAACAGCGCGAGAATTTCACCCGCGCGCACTTGCAAATTTACGCGGTCATTCGCCAAAACGCCCGGAAAGCGTTTGGTGATATTTCGCAACTCGACGGTTTGAATCATTGCAGTGTCGCGCGAGAGTGGAATAGTAACATAGTGCGATAGTAAGATAGTGCGATAGCGTTTCGGTCGTTCGGTTGACTATCGCACTATCGCACTAAACATTATCGCACTATCGCGCCAAACATTATCGCACTATCGCACTAAA
>Ga0232057_1329957_pt1 | contig 20088 bp, 21 predicted proteins | sample LAC_MetaT_1_FD_165508 | JGI IMG/M metagenome (GOLD analysis project Ga0232057, IMG submission 165508) | Metatranscriptome of anaerobic ammonium oxidizing microbial communities from anammox membrane bioreactor (MBR) in UC Berkley... | ecosystem: Engineered > Bioreactor > Anaerobic > Unclassified ...
GCTTGAAATACTGAAGACGGAGACTAAAGATGCGCGTACATTTTATTTTTCTCTTGGGCGCCTTTGCCGCGATTTTTTTGTTTGCGTGCGCGCCCGCGCCCAATAACGCCACGGCGACGCTTGGGGTCCAAGCGCCCGCCGCAACCGCCGTGCCGCTCGGCGATGATATGTTGGTCATTTATCAGAAAAAGGGCGGCATTGCCGGCATCAACGAAACGCTCGTCGTGCATCAGGACGGTTTATTGGAATGGAGTATGCGCGGCGGCGCGCCCAAAGCGCTTCAGGCGGAACATGCCGCGCTGGAATCGCTGCGCCGCATGTTGGAACAAAAAGATTTTGACGCGCTCGATAATTTGTACCAAGCGTTGGGCGCGGATTTATTCACCTACACCATCACCGCGCGCACGAGCAATGGCAGCGTAAAAACCGTTACGACAATGGACAGCGCCAAGACGCCCGCGTATTTGGGTCAATTGATTGCCATGTTGGAACAACTGCGCGGCGGCACGGCAAATAGTAAATGATAAGCGGCTGTAAAAAAACGCGCAAATGCAAAGGGCAAATTTCTGCGACGTCGTTAAACGTTATTTGCCCTGCCTGCGTAACATGAGTTACTCACCTTACGCAGTCCAGCGAAAAGATAGCGTGAAAACGTAAGGCAAATTTCAAATTTGCCCTACCCTTGCGTAACATGAGTTATTCAAGTTCAAATTATGCGCCTCACCAATCTGGTCCAAGCGATTGATTTACATGCGGCGGGCGAACACGGCCGCGTCATTGTCGGCGGCGTGTTGGATGTGCCGGGCAAAACGATGTTTGAGAAAATGCAATATTTTCAAACGCACCGCGACGATTTACGTTTGCGGATGTTGCGCGAACCGCGCGGCTATCCCGCCGCCAACTGCAATTTAATTTTGCCGCCGACAGACCCGCGCGCCGACGCGGGTTTTATCATCATGGAACAAACCGAATACGTTCCGATGTCCGGCACCAATATCATTTGCACCGCCACCGCGCTGTTGGAAACGGGCATGTTGCCGATGCGCGAGCCGTACACCGATATTGTGTTGGAAGCGCCCGCCGGTCTCGTCCCCGTACGCGCACATTGCGCCAACGGCAAAGTGACGGGCGTAACCTTTACCAACGTTCCCGCGTTTGCCGTGCATCTCGACACGCCCGTAGAGGTTCCGCAGCTCGGCACGGTGAACGTGGATGTCGCGTGGGGCGGCATGTTTTATTTTATCGCCCAAGCCGCGCAGTTCGGTTTGAAAATTTCGCCCGACGAAGGCAAAGACATTGCGCGCATCGGCGAAATGATCAAAGCGGCGGTGCGCGAACAATTGCCCGTCGCGCATCCCGACAATCCCGCAATTCAGAATGTGACGATTGGAATTTTATCCGCGCCCGCGACGACGCCCGACGCGGATTTGAAAAACGCGGCGATTGTTTCGACCAACCTTTTTGATTGGCAAAATCCCGCGACGTGGACCGGCGCGCTCGACCGTTCGCCGTGCGGAACGGGAACATGCGCGCAAATGGCAGTCTTGTACGCCAAAGGCAAATTGAAATTGCATCAAGCTTTTCGACACGCGGGCATTTTGGATACCGTGTTCACAGGCAAATTGATTCAAGCAACGCGCGTGGGCTCTTATCACGCGGTTGTGCCGACCATCACCGGCACGGCGTGGCTTACGGGTATGGCGACGTATGGCGTTGACCCCGACGACCCGTTTCCGAACGGTTTTACGATTGGCGACATTTGGGGCGCGGTGTGAACGGGAAGCAAGACTTGGGAAAAAAAGCACAAAGGATTTGACGTTAAATGCGGTTACAGATATGATTTGCGTAATGTGAGAATATTGTCACAAGCGTATTACGCACTTTTTCTCGACGCGCGCGGTCGCGGCGCGCTTTGATTCTTGCGAGGACAAAATGTCGCACACAAATCATCATGTCCCCACCATTGTTATCGGCAGACTGCCGCTTTATTTGCGCGCCTTGACCCAACTCGCCGTCGAAGGCCGCCGCGTAACCTCATCGCAAGAATTGTCGGAAAAACTCGGTTTTTCGTCCGCGCAGATTCGCAAAGACCTTTCGTATTTTGGCGAATTTGGCAAACAGGGCACCGGGTACGAAATCGAATTTTTAGAAAATGCGCTGCGCGAAATTCTCCAAGTGGATCGCGTGTGGAATATGGCGCTCGTCGGCGCGGGCGATTTGGGACACGCGCTCGCAAACTATGACGGCTTTGAATTGCGCGGCTTTCGCATCACTGCCATTTTCGATTCAGCCCCCGCAAAAATCGGCGTCATGCTCGGCAACTGGCGCGTCTTGCCGATGGACACCTTGCGCGAAACGGTGCGCGCGCAAAAAAATTTATCTAGCCATTATTGCGGTGCCCGCCGCCGCCGCCCAAGCCGTCGCCGATGAATTGGTGCAAGGCGGCGTGCGCGCGATTTTGAATTACGCCCCCACCACCCTGAGCGTTCCCCCCCAAATCAAAGTTTTTCACATTGACCCCGTCGCCGGTCTGCAAAGCATGACGTATTATTTGTAACCGCATATCGCGCGCATTGCCAAGACCCGTCGCAAGGCGTATGCTAGAATCGTCTCATCCTCGTTTAACCTACATCCTGTATCCTGTACTTTAACCAGCTATGAGCGCCAAACAACTCACCGGCCGCCAAGCCGCCGCGCGCGACTTGTTTCAAGCCGCGCGCGAACAAGAACGCGCCCGCGAACAACCGCTCGCCGCGCGGATGCGTCCGCGCACGCTCGATGAATTTACCGGTCAAGAAGAGATTCTCGGCGCGGGCAAACTCTTGCGCCGCGCGATTGAAAGCGACAAGTTGTTTTCGTCCATTATTTTGTGGGGTCCGCCCGGCGTCGGCAAAACTTCATTGTCCGCCATCATCGCCAACCGCACCGCGTCGCATTTCGAGACCTTGAGCGCGGTGTTGGCGGGCGTCGCCGATATTCGCCGCGTCGTCGAACAGGCAAACGAGCGTTTTAATTTGTACAGCCAACGCACAATTTTGCTCGTGGATGAAATTCATCGTTTCAACAAAGCGCAGCAAGACGCGCTCTTGCCGCACGTCGAAAACGGCACGATTATTTTGATTGGCGCGACGACCGAGAATCCGTATTTTGAAGTCAATCGCGCGCTGCTCTCGCGTTCGCGCGTCTTTCAATTCAAACCGTTGACCGAAAAAGCGACGCTGACTTTGCTGCGCCGCGCGCTGCGCGACGACGAACGCGGCTATGGCGCGCGCACAATCGAAATCGCCGACGACGCGCTGGCGCATTTGGCGGAAATCGCGGACGGCGACGCGCGCAGCGCGCTCAACGCGCTCGAGCTCGCGGTCGAATCCACCGCGCCCGACGCGGATGGCGTGACGCGCATCAATCTGGAAACGGCGCAAGAATCCATTCAGCGCCGCGTCCTGCGGTACGATAAAGCGTCGGATGAACATTACGACACCATCAGCGCGTTCATCAAAAGTATGCGCGGCAGCGACCCCGACGCGGCGTTATACTATTTGGCAAAAATGTTGTACGCGGGCGAAGACCCCGAATTTATCGCGCGCCGCATGATTATTTTCGCGTCCGAAGACATTGGCAATGCCGCGCCGCTCGCGTTGGTCGTCGCCGTGAACGCGATGCACGCGTTACAATTTGTCGGCTTGCCCGAAGCGCAATTGAATCTCGCGCAATGCGCGATTTATCTGGCGTGCGCGCCAAAATCCAATTCGACGCTCGGCATCGGCGCGGCGTTGGCGGACATAGAACGCTTGGGCAATCTGGAAATTCCCAATCACCTCAAAGATTCGTCGCGCGATTCCAAAACGCTGGGGCACGGCAAAGGGTACAAGTATCCGCACGATTTTGAAAATCATTTCGTCGTTCAACAATATCTGCCCGACGGCGTGCGCGATAAAATTTATTACACGCCCGGCGCGCTGGGCGACGAAATCCGCATTGCCGAACGCTTGCGCGTGTGGCGCGCGCAAATGGGCAAGGAGCAAACCGCCGCGCATGAATGAAATTTTTGCCATCGGTCATTCGACGCGCCCGTTCGATGCCTTTGTAAAATTATTGCACGCGCACGATATCCAAATCCTCGCCGACATTCGCACCGTTCCCAAATCGCTCCACAATCCACAATACGCGCAAGCGAATCTCGCGCCCGCGCTCGCGCGCGAAAACATCCGTTACGTGCATCTCCAACGTTTGGGCGGCTTGCGTAAAGCAAAACCCGATTCAATCAATTTGGGTTGGGAGAACGCCAGTTTTCGCGGGTACGCGGACTATATGCAAACGCCCGAATTTGAACAGGGCTTGGACGAACTCATCGCGTTGGCGCAAGAGGGACGCGTGGCAATGATGTGCGCCGAAGGCAACCCGTTTCGCTGCCATCGCCAATTGGTCGCGGACGCCTTGACCGCGCGCGGGATTCCGGTCTATCACATTGTCAGCCGCAAAACCGCGCGCTTGCACGAATTGAATCCGCGCGCGGCGGTCGAAAATCAGCGCGTCACCTATCCCGCGCCCGCGTCAGCGTGAGCGAACAAAACACGCGTTTCAAACGTCTAGGTTTTGTTATATCGGCAGAAGCTTGCGGCGCGCGCATCCGCCGCCATTGCCACACATAGAGGGAATGTATGCAACAAGCACAATCGCATCTCGCATCCGTCTCGCATTTTCTGCGGGAACAACTTTTTTATCCGGTCTTGTTATCGAGTCTGCTCGGCGTCGCGTTCTTTGCCGTACATGCGCTGTGGAGCGATTCGTTCGCGCACAAATTCTTGATGTGGAATCTGGGTCTGGCGTGGATTCCATATTTATGCGCGCTCGCGATGGCGGCGCTGCACGAACGGCGCGCGCGGGCTTGGCAGTACGTGATTCCCGCGCTGGCGTGGCTCTTGTTTTTTCCAAACGCCGCTTATCTCGTAACCGATTTGGTGAATCTGTACAAACATCCGCCCGTGCCGTACTGGTACGACATTGTATTTTTTGCCACGCTGGCATGGACCGGTTTGCTGCTCGCCGTCGCTTCGCTGCAAATTGTTCAGCGCATGGTCAAAAACGCGTGGGGCGTATTTTGGAGTTGGATTGTGGTGTTGCTTGTCATCGGGTTGAACGGTGTCGGCATTTATCTCGGCCGCTTTTTGCGCTGGAACAGTTGGGACATTCTGACCGACCCGTTGCCCATTTTACGTGACGCGGCGATGCCCTTTTTACATCCTTTTGCCTATCGGCAATCCGTCGCCGTCATGCTCGTCTTTAGCGCGCTGCTGTTTGTCTGTTATGTGAGTATCCTTTCGTTTTCCACACGCGGCGCGCGCTCTGAAAACGGAACGCGCCCACCCCGCACGATGGAATGAATTCTTTTGCGCCGCGGCGCCGCGCGTCGCGTCTCGACGCGCGCCCCGCAATCCTCTGGTTCACTCTTACAACTCTGTTGTTGAGCGCGCTGTGTTTTGGCGCATTGGTCGTCCGCGCCGTCTCGGGCGAGTGGCTGGAATTGAAAATGGAAAGCGCGCGCGTGCGCGTCTTGCAAATGCTGCCCAAGCCGTCCGCGCCCGACCACGTGCCGACGCCGCTTGCCGCCGTTGCAAACGCAACGCGTCCGACCATTGCCTGGCGCGCCAATATCGCAACACGCACGCCGACTACCGTCGAAATTCCGCTCGCATCGCCGGAACTCACCGCCACGCCGCGCGCCACAAACGCGCCGACGGAATTCGCGCCCACGCGCGCGCCGACACACACCGTCGTCGCGCCACCCACGCGTTCACCCTCCATCACCCCTTCTGCCGCGAATTCTGCCGCGCTGCAACCAATTCAAGACGTTGTTCGACTCGGCGGCGTCACGCACGAAGCCCAGCGTTTCAACAACTGCGGTCCGACGACGTTGCGAATGTATTTTTCGTTTTTCGGATATCGGCAGGATACGCAGGTGCAGATTGCAAATATTTTGAAACCAAACAAAGATGATCGCAACGTCAGCCCCGCTGAATTGGCAGATTACGCGCGGCAAAAAGGATTTCGCGCGCAGGTGCGCGTCAACGGCGATTTGGACAAAATCAAAGCGTTCTTGTCGAACGGCTTGCCGGTAATGATTGAAGAGGGCTACGACCCCGAACGCGCGCATCAAGGTTGGATGGGGCATTACTTGTTACTCACCGGTTACGACGAAAACGGCGTCACCGCGCAAGATTCATACAACGGACCGAATCAATTTGTGACGTGGCAGGCGCTGGATGAACATTGGCGACATTTCAATCGCACGTATCTCGTCGTGTACACGGATGCTTACGCGGACGCGGTGCAAGCCATCCTCGGCGAAGATTTGGACGACGCGACCATGTATGCCAAAGCGGCGCAGCGCGCCCAAGACGAATGGAATGTCAACGCCGACGACGCGTTCGCCGCGTTCAATCTCGGTTCGTCGCTCGTCGGTTTGGGCGAATACGACGCGGCGGCGCAAGCGTTCGACCAGGCGCGCGTGTTGAAATTACCGTGGCGCATGTTGTGGTATCAATTCGGTCCGTACGAGGCGTACCTTCAGGTCGGACGTTATGACGAAGTGATTGCGCTCGCCGACGCCACGTTAAAGCCGACCGGCGATTTGGAAGAGTCGTATTATTATAAAGGGCGCGCGCTGGAAAAATTGGGGCGCTTGGCTGACGCGCGCGCGGCGTTCGAGCTCGCGCTCCACTACAATGCCCATTATGACGCGGCGCGTCAAGCATTAGCTGCAATGTGATTCGACGCGGCAGGTTTCCCAAAACGGTCGCGCGTATTTTCCGATGGAACAAACCGAAACAATTTCGCCCAATTCGCAAACGCTGCCCTGGTGGCGGCGTTTGATTGCGTCGTCGCTGCTAGCGGAACGCGCCTTGACGCTTTCGGCGCTCGTCGTCGCGCTGGGTTTTTTCTCGAGCAAAATTTTGGGTTTGGCGCGCGAAGTATTGATTGCGCGCGCCTTTGGCACGAGCGCGGAATTGGATGCGTTTCGCGTCGCCAACACGTTTTCGGATATGCTCGATTCGGTGGTCGCGGGCGCGACGATTGCGGCGGTGTTTATTCCCGTCTTTAGCATGTCGCTCGTGCGCGACCAAGCCGCGCGGCGCGAGGGCTGGAAATTTGCGAGCGCGGTGTTGAACGACATGTTTTTGCTCATGACGGTCGTCGTTACGCTCGGCATAATTCTCGCGCCGCAATTGATTCAATATTTTATCGCGCCGGGCTTTGACGCCGCGCAGCAAGCGCTGGCGGTGGATTTGATGCGCATCGTTTTGCTCGCGGCAATCGTGTTTGCCGTTGGCGGAACGATTACGGGCATCTTGCACGCGCACAATCGGTTCGCGCTCGCGGCAATGGCGGGGCCCCTGCACAATCTCGGCATTATCGGCGCCATTTTTTTTCTCGTGCCGACGATGGGCGTCTATGGATTGGCGTGGGGCATTGTGCTTGGCAGTTTGTTGTACTTGGCGATTCAAATTCCCGGCTTGATTCGCAGCGGCATGATTTGGTTTCCCGTCGTCGGGCGCGGTCAAAAGAGCATGAACGAAATGCTGCATCTGCTCCCCTATCGCATCGTCACAACCAACGTGGGCAGTTTGACGCGGCTCATCATGAATAATCTCGCATCGTTTCTCGGCACGGGCAGCATCAGCGCGCTCAGCTATGCGTACATGTTGTGGCAATTTCCCGAAACGTTGATTGGCACCGCCATCGCCGTAGCGGTGTTCCCGCGTTTGGCGCAGCGCGTGGCGGCGCAAGATAAAAAGGGATTTCGACGACTCTTTCACATTACGCTGGCGACCATTCTCGCGCTCGCCATTCCGTCCGCCATCGTAACGTTTTTATTTTCGCAGCAAATTGTCACGTTGGTGTTGGAACGCGGCGCGTTCGACGCCGCATCCACCGCGCTCGTCGCGCCGGTGTTGGCGTATTTTGCTTTGGCGATTGTGGGCGAAGCGGTATTGGAATTGACCGCGCGCACTTTTTACGCGCAGCACGACGCGCGCACGCCAATGTTTGTCACGTTGGGCGCAATGACGTTACGCCTGGCGCTGATGTTCTGGTGGCGCGATCTTTTTGGCGCAGCCGGTTTGGCGTTCGCGTATGCCGTCGCGGTTTGCGCCGAAGCCGGCGCCTTGTATCTATTGGCGCAGCGGCGTTTTCTCCGCGACTGAGAACCCGCCCAAAGATTGAACGCGCCACATTCCTCCCCAAATTTTTTATTGCCGATTTTCGTTGGGTGATTTCTGATTTAATCGTTTTCCCTGCAAAATTTGTATAGCGCGCGAATGAATTCGTCGCTATGTCTACGCGCCTATCCCGCTTGTTTATAGCAAGCGCGTAACGTGAGTTATAATCAAGCTGTACGTTAGGCAAGCTCAAATCTGCACTTTCAAGATTCAAAAAAAGGAGACAACGATGTCTAATAGACCTGACCGCAACATTGGTTTGGAACTGGTGCGCGTGACCGAATCCGCCGCGCTGGCTGCCGCGCCGTGGATGGGACGCAATCGCAAAAATGAGGCGGACAAAGCCGCCGTGGACGCCATGCGCTTGATGCTCAACACCATCGAAATGGATGGCGTGATTGTGATTGGCGAAGGCGAAAAAGACAAAGCGCCGATGTTGTTTAATGGCGAACGCATCGGCAATTACGACAGCGGGCGCGAGGTGCCCAAATGCGATTTGGCGGTGGACCCGATTGACGGCACGCGTCCGCTCGCGCTCGGTTTGCCGAATGCGCTCGCGGTCGTCGGTTTGGCGGAACGCGGTTCAATGTTTTTTCCGGGACCCATTGTGTACATGGACAAGTTAGCCGTTGGGCCCGATGCGGCGGGCGTAATTGATTTGAACGCGCCAGTCGCCGATAATCTGCACGCCATCGCGCGCGCCAAAGGCAAGAGCGTGACGGAATTGGTGGTTGTGGTCTTGGACCGGCCGCGCCACGAACAATTGATTTCGGAAATTCGCGCGACCGGCTCGCGCCTGAAATTGATTTCGGACGGCGATGTCGCGCCGAGCATCGCGGCGTGCTTGCCCGATACGGGCGTGGATGTGGTGATGGGCGCGGGCGGCGCGCCGGAAGCGGTCGTCACCGCCGCCGCGCTCAAATGTCTGCACGGCGAAATTCAAGCGCGCCTGTATCCGCGCGATGAAAAAGAAAAGCAGCTCGCCGAATCGTTGGGCTATGATACCAATCACGTGTTCAACTGCGCGGAATTGGTCAAAAGCAACAATGTCTATTTCGCGGCGACGGGCATCACGGGCGGCGAACTGCTGCGCGGAGTGCAGTATTTTTCCGGCGGCGCGACGACAGAATCCTTGGCGATGCGGTCTCAAAGCGGCACAATGCGCCGCATTCAGGCGGTGCATCGCTCGGAAAAACTCGCGCAGATTTTGCACGACCAACGCGAACGGATGGCAGAACGCGACAAACAGAGTTAATGCAGGTTCAACGCCAAATTTACCAACTCATGTTACGCAGCACAACGAAAAAATAGCGTGAAAACGTATGACAAATTTCAAATTTGTCTTACCCTTGCGTAACGTGAGTTACCAAAATAGGTTAGCGCATTGTCCACAAGACCCCAAGTGTTTTCATCGCGCCGCGCGACGCGATAGATATGCTTGCCACAAAACATTTGGGGTCTTGCCCGCGCTTATTTTGCCCGCCCGTTTTTTCGAGGCGCTTTTTATTGACGTTTTGACAAAAAGCTGCTATATTTGGCGAGTAAGTGATTCGTCGCCCACTCGACGGATTCCAGTTTGTGTTGGACCTCACGATTCCGGCGTTCGCCCCACACACCGACCTTAACCCAAATCAAGTTCACGTATTGCGTTTGAGCCAAAAAAATAATCGTCCCTGACCTTTGGTCAGATTTGCATATCACCCTAGTCGCCTCTGCATACGCTCCCGTCCAAATGAGTTTGGACGCGCGCGCAGAGGATAGTTTGTTATAACCTCCCAAGCGTTCACGCTCGACCTCGCGCTGTAATGGTTAAAACTTTATTGCGTCACACAGAACGGACGCCGATACATACCCCTGCGCGTGTCGAGTGAAACGGACAAGGAACCCAAGATACATGCCCCGCACTCCTGACGTTATTGTCAACGACCATATCAATTACGCCGCGCTCGACAGCAAATCGCTTACCGAGCTGCGCGACCTTGCCAAAGAGCAAAATCTCACTGGCTCTTCTAAATTAAAAAAGAATGACCTCATCTTTCGCCTCTTGCGCGCCAAAGCGGAACGCGAAGGGCTGATTTTCGGCGGCGGCGTGCTGGAAATTGTCCAAGACGGCATCGGCTTTTTGCGCTCCGACCATCTTTTGCCGGGCGACGAGGACGTTTATGTTTCGCAATCGCAGATTCGTCGTTTCGGACTTCGCACCGGCGATATGGTCATTGGCCAAGTGCGTCCGCCCAAAGATACGGAAAAGTATTACGGGTTGCTGCGCGTCGAAGCCGTCAATGGCATTGACCCCGAATCCGCCAAACAGCGTCCCGATTTTGACAAGCTCACGCCGATTTTTCCCAATGTCCAATACAAATTGGAAACCAAGCAAAATATCCTCGCTACGCGCGTCTTGGATTTGCTGGCGCCCATCGGCAAGGGCCAACGCGGTTTAATTGTTTCGCCGCCCAAAGCCGGCAAGACAACTTTGCTCAAGCAAATTGCCAACGCCATTTCTGAAAATTATCCCGAAGTGCATTTAATGATTGTGTTGATTGGCGAGCGGCCCGAAGAAGTGACCGACGTGGACCGTTCGGTGGATGCCGAAGTATTCGCTTCGACGTTCGACGCCGAAATCGAAAATCAGGCGCGCGTGGCAGAAATGGCTTTGCAGCGCGCCAAACGCTTGGTCGAAGGCGATAAAGATGTCGTCATTATGCTCGATTCCATCACACGCCTCGCGCGCGCGTACAATTTGGTGGTGCCGCCCAGCGGTCGCACCTTGACCGGCGGTTTCGACCCCGCCGCGTTGTACCCGCCCAAGCGCTTTTTCGGCGCGGCGCGCAATTTGGAAGAGGGCGGAAGTTTGACTATTATTGCGACATGCCTCGTGGACACCGGCAGCCGCATGGACGATTTGATTTATGAAGAGTTCAAGGGCACCGGCAATATGGAGGCGCATTTGAATCGCAAACTCGCCGACCGCCGCATCTATCCCGCGATTGATTGGGAACGCAGCAGCACGCGCCGCGAAGAATTGCTCATCGCCGAAGATTTGCTGCCGCGCGTCTGGACGTTGCGCCGCATGTTGTCGCAAATGGGCGGCGGGCCCGAAGAGATTGAGCTCGTCGTGGAACGCATGGCAAAAACGCGCAGCAATCGTGACTTTTTGCAAAGCTTGAACCGCGGCGATTTCTGAAATACAAAATATCTCGATGCACGACCCAACTAAATTTCTCCAAGTCCGCGTGACGACCCTTTCCACGCGCGTCGTGGACCGTCTCGAAACCTTTCGCGCGGAACAGCGCAACAATGTATCTCTGCTTACGCGCTTGACCGCGCATCTGGGCGTTATCGCCTTGGTGTTGATTGGCTTGTTGTTGGGCGGTCTGCAATTGCAAGCTGCGCAACAGCCGCGCACGTACGACCAACCCGCCGCGCAGTCCGCCGGAATACCTGATGTAAATCTTGACCAATCATACAATCAGAGCGACATTACGCTCTCGGCGGTGCCATTCACCAGCAAACCTAAAAAGGATCGTCGTGAAGTCACGACATACATCGTCCAGCCCGGCGACAATGTGAGCGTCATTGCCGCGCGTTTTGGCGTGACGCCCGATTCGGTCATTTGGGCTAACGCCAAACTGGAAGAAAATCCCGACGCGCTGACCGTCGGACAAACTTTGTACGTGCCACCGGTGAGCGGCGTGCTGCACAAGGTCGCCAAAGGCGAAACGCTTCAAACCATCGCCGCGCGTTTCAAAGCCCAAGTCAGCGATATTTTCAACGACCCGTTTAATCAATCCATTCACGATTTCAAATCGTCGCCGCCGATTCTGGCGGTGGATGGCTGGATTATGGTGCCCGGCGGCAGCAAGCCGATTGTGCAGCGCGTGATCCAGCGCGGCAATATCGCCGCGCCGGGCAATGCGCTCAAAGGCACGGCGAATTTTCAATGGCCCACCTCCGCGTGCATCAGCCAGTACTTTTGGGGACGGCATCCGGGCTTGGACCTTGCCAATTCAGCCGGCACCGCCGTTAATGCCGCCGACGCGGGCTTTGTCGAATTTGTCGGTTGGGACAATACTGGTTATGGCAACATGATTCTGGTCAATCACGGCAACGGCACGTTGACGCGGTACGCGCACTTGAGCGCGTTCGCCGTCCAAGCGGGTCAATCGGTGCAAAAGGGGCAACTCATCGGACGCATCGGCAGCACCGGGCGCTCGACAGGCCCGCATCTCCATTTTGAAATTATCGTGAACGGAGTCCATCGCAATCCCATCGGCGTCGTGCAAGGTCGGACGCCGGGGCGTTGCAATCGTTGACCGTTTCAGCGCGCGGGGTATTTGCCCCGCGCGTTTTATTTCAGCCCATCATGTTTTTGTTGCGCCCGTGGAATGTCGGCAAAATTTTTGGCATCCCTCTGCGGATTGACCCAAGCTGGCTTGCCATATTTTTGTTGTTGGTGTATCAACTCGGTTTTGTCGTCTTTCCCTATGCGTTGGGCATCGCGTGGCGCCCCGGCATTGCGTGGGATGTGCTTGCGCTGGCGGTCATTGCCAGTCTCTTGCTGTTTGCCAGCGTGGTCGCGCATGAACTCGCGCACGCTTTTATGGCGCGCTGGCGCGGCGTACCCGTTTTGGGCATCACGCTTTTTATTTTTGGCGGCGTCGCGCAAATCGCCGACGAACCGGATTCGCCCGCCACTGAATTTTTGATTGCCATTGTTGGACCGTTGATTTCATTCGTCCTTGCGCTGTTGAGCGGCGCAGTTTGGATTTGGCTGCAAGCGTTGGATGGGCTGGGCATGTTTGCGGCAACGCCCGTCCAACGCCTTGTGTTGTACGTGTCCGTCATTGCGTTTTATCTCGCGCAAACGAATCTGCTCTTGGCTATCTTTAATCTCTTGCCCGGTTTTCCGCTTGACGGCGGACGCGTCTTGCGCGCGGCGATATGGGCAATGGTGCGCGACCAACGGCGCGCGACGTATTGGGGTATGTTGAGCGGGCGCGTTATGGCGGCGTTGTTGGCGGCGGGCGGCGCGTATTTACTGTGGCGCGGCGAATACGGCGGCCTGTGGTCGTTCCTCATGGCGTGGTTTCTCTGGCGCGCGGCGAACGACGCGTATCAGGCAATGCTCGCGCGCGATGTCTTGAAACAAGTGACCGTCGGCGAATTGATGCGCGCGCCGCTACAGCGTATTAGCGAAACGTTGAGTTTGCGCGAATTAGCCATCGCATTCACGGGCTGGTTGAAATCGCCCGCGCTTGCCATTGATTTGAACGGCAACGCCGTCGGGCTGGTGGCGCTAGAGCAGGTCCGCAAACGCCCCGCCGCCGAATGGGAAGGATTGCGCGTGCGGCAAGTAATGCAACCGCTGGCGCTCGAGACGAGCGTGCAGCCCACCGACCTTGCGCTGCGCGCGCTGGAACTTTTGACGCGGGGCGAACAGGAACAGCTCACGGTCGTCCAAGACGGTCAAATCACCGGAGCGATTGGGCGGCTCGAATTGGCGCGTTATCTTGAAGCGCGCGGCATATAAAAAAAGTTGCGGCGCAATCAAAACGGAACGAATCCCGCGCATCATTCTTTTTGCATTGTAAATTGATTTGCATATAATTGTGCCGCATTGCACAAAGTCGTGCGTCCTTTTTTTGTGCGCGCGTATAGCGCGCGCTTTGGTGTAGGCGGGCAGTGAAAGCATGAAACAACGCGAAACGTTCCAACGCGTGCCGATTGATTGGCGTTTTGTAGGACAGCTCGGCATAACATTGTTTGCGTTGACGATACTGCCAGTAATAGGCGGCGTATTATTGGACCGACTGTTACACACTTCGCCCGTCATTACCCTGTTTATGATGCTTCTGGGTTTTACGCTTGGCATCTTTACCATCGCCAAAGGTGTTGCCGCCCGGTACGCCCGCGTTACGGCGCAACATTCAAACCCACAACAGGTCGGAGGAGACCAGTGCTAAAAAATCCAAAATTGTGGATTGCCATCATTGCGTTAATTGCCGTCGGCGTGGTAATTAAACTGTTCTTTCCCTTTACCACTGAGGCGGTGCGCGCTTCTGTCGCCGTCGCGCCGGAAGTGATATTTGAAATCGGTTCGTTTCCCGTGACGCCAACCATTTTGACAATGGTCTTGGTGTTTATTTTGCTGGTCGGGTTTGCATTTATCTCGACGCGTAAAATGGAAATGGTGCCGGGCGGCATGCAAAACCTGATGGAGACCATCATCGAGCAGATGGTCGGGCTATTTGAAAGCATTGCGGGCCCCATGTGGGCGAAATTCTTTTCGATTACGGCGACCATCTTTTTGCTCGTCATCTTTTCCAATTATCTCGGGCTGATTCCGGGCGCCGGTTCCATCGGTTTCATCAAAGTCAGCCCCGAAACGCACACCGACATCAAAGACGGCCAAGTGTGTTTCCAAGATCAAGAAACGCACGAATGTAAACCGTCCGGCATTTTTGTGTTGGCGGATGCGCCAGCTTTTATTGACACGTACGAACTGTATTACAAGTCGCAAATCGAAAAGGGCATCGAGGCGGAACAACATGCCGCGTTCGTGCCGATTTTGCGCGCGCCTTCGTCGGACATTAACATGCCGCTCGCGTTGGCGCTCGTGTCCGTCTTTATGACGCAGGTGTACGGGATGCAAAAGCAGGGGCTGAAATACTGGACGCGCTTTTTCAGTTTCGGGCGTTTGCTCAAGGGCGATATTGCGTTCGGGCTCATTGACGTTTTTGTCGGCCTCGTCGAGCTCATCAGCGAAATCTTTAAAATCGTCTCGTTCACCTTTCGTCTTTTCGGCAATATCTTTGCAGGCGAAGTCATTCTCCTCATCATGGCATTTCTGTTTGCCTTATTGCCGCTCCCGTTTTACGGCTTGGAATTTTTTGTCGCCTTTATTCAGGCATTCGTTTTCGCGGTCTTGACCGCCGCCTTTATGCGTATTGCTACCGCCGAACACGGCGGCGGCGGCCATGAGGGCGAAGCGCATCATTAGTAATCTTTGATTTATGATTTATGATTTGCGATTGCGGACTCGGTCGCACAAATCATAAATCCGAAATCAAAAATCATAAATCATTTCACGGAGGATTCTCATGGACGCAGAAGGAGCCCGTCTTTTAGCAGCCGCATTCGCAATTGGTATCGCCGCCATCGGTCCCGGCATCGGCATCGGCTTGATCGCTTCCGGCGCGTTGCAGGCGATGGGGCGCAACCCCGAAGCCGCCGGCACGCTGACCACGACCATGTTCATCGGCATCGTGTTTGCGGAAGCGTTGGCAATTTTCGGTCTGGTTATTTCGCTGCTCATCGGCTTCAAGATTTTCTAAGCGGAGCAAATAACTCGAACTAAAGGGAGACCGCCATGGAAAAACTTGGGGTGAATGTGTCATGGTTACTGGCACAACTCATCAATTTCATTTTGATTCTGGTCATCTTGCGCCTGCTGGTGTACAAACCCGTCTTGAACATGCTGGCGACGCGCAAACAAAAGATTCAAGAATCGCTCGAATACGCAGACAAAGTCAAAGCGGACGCGGCGCTGCAACAAAAAGATTTTGAGCGCAAGTTGGACGACGCGCGCCGCGAAGCGCAATCTACCGCCGCTTCCGCCCAAGCCGCCGCCGAAAAAGAACGGCAGCGCATTTTGGCTGAAGCGCAAGAAGAGGCGCAAAAAATCAAAGAAGCCGCGCGCGGCGAGCTCGATTACGAGCGCAAACAAATGGTATCGGAATTGCGGCAACAGGTGATTGACCTGTCCTTGCTCGGCGCGCAGCGCGTCATTGGCGCGAATCTGGACGACAAGAAATCGCGTCAGCTCGTCGAAAATTTCTTGAACGAAGTAGATTTCGGCGCCAAAGCGGGAGCGTAATATGGCAGATGCAGCTCTGGCGCAAACTTATGCGCGCGCCGTCTTTGAAAAGGCGGTTGAAAAATACACGCGCGATTTACACGCGCTTGATCACGCGGTGACGAACAGCAATCTGTTGACCCGCCTCGACAACGCCGCCGAGTCCTTTGAAAGTAAAAAGGCGCTCATCAACGGCTTGGTGCCCGCGCAAGCGGACCCTGAAGTGCGGAATCTGGCGCTGTTGCTTGCCAGCAAAAACCAGATGCACTTGCTTGCGGATGTGGTGAACGCGTTCGACCATTTGGTGGCGCAGGGGACGCCGGGCGCGTTGGGCATCGTCACGTCTGCCATCGCGCTCACGGCGGCAGACAAGGAAAAATTGGAAGCCAAACTGCGCGCGCAGTACGGCGACCAATTGAATTTCGAGTACCGTCTCGACCCCACCATTCTCGGCGGCTTGATTGTCCGCATCGGCGACGTGGTCATTGACGGCAGCGTATCCGGCAAACTCGCCGTGATGAAACAAAAATTGGAAACGGCGCGCTAGAATGCAATATGCACAATGCCGCAGGCGCAATGGTTGATCCATTGAGCAGGTCGCATTGAGCATTCCGCATTGATTTACTATGGCTCTGAATGTAGCAGAGATTACCGAACAAATTAAACGGCAGCTCGAGTCCTTTGAAGCGCCGGTCCAGAAAATGGATGTCGGACAAATCATGGAAATCGGCGACGGCATCGCGCGCGTTTCCGGCTTGTCCAATGTCATGGCGGGCGAACTCGTCGAATTTCCCAAAAACGGCGTGCTGGCGCTCGCGTTAAATCTAGAAGACAATAACGTCGGCGTCGTCATCATGGGCGATTACGAAAATTTGGAAGAAGGCGACCTCGTACGCAGCACGGGCCGTCTCGCTTCCGTCCCCGTCGGCGCGGGTCTGATTGGCCGCGTCGTCAACGCCGTCGGACAACCCATTGACGGCAAAGGGCCCATTGATTCCGCCTCCTTCCGTCCGGTCGAAATCATCGCGCCGGGCGTCGTCCAACGCCAACCCGTCAAATCGCCCGTGCAAACCGGCATCAAAGCCATTGACGCAATGATTCCCATCGGACGCGGCCAGCGCGAATTGATTATTGGCGACCGTCAGACCGGCAAGACCGCCCTGTGTCTCGACACCATCATCAACCAAAAAGGGCAGGACATGGTCTGCATCTATGTCGCCATCGGCCAAAAGCAATCCACGATTGCCCAAGTCGTCGCGACGCTGGAAAAATATGGCGCGATGGAATATACCACCATCATCAGCGCGTCAGCGTCCGACCCCGCGCCGCTGCAATATCTGGCGCCCTATGCGGGTACGGCAATGGGCGAAGAAGTGATGGAAAACGGCGTTACCGTCGGCGGCAAAACGCTCCGCGATGCGCTCATTATCTACGACGATTTATCCAAACACGCGTGGGCGTATCGCCAAATCTCTTTGCTCTTGCGCCGTCCGCCCGGCCGCGAAGCGTACCCCGGCGATATTTTCTATCTCCACTCGCGTTTGCTCGAACGCTCGGCGCGTTTGAACAATGAACTCGGCGGCGGCTCGCTCACTTCGTTGCCCATTATCGAAACCCAAGCCGGCGACGTTTCCGCGTACATTCCGACCAACGTCATTTCGATTACCGACGGTCAGATTTATTTGCAAGCCGATTTGTTTTATGCGGGCATTCGTCCGGCGCTCGATGTCGGCATCTCGGTTTCGCGCGTCGGTTCCAACGCGCAAACCAAAGCCATGAAAAAAGTCGCGGGTCGTTTGAAACTCGACCTCGCGCAATATCGTTCGCTCGCCGCGTTCGCCCAATTCGGCTCTTCGCTCGACAAGGCGACGCGCGAACAATTAGAGCGCGGGCAGCGCATGACGGAACTTTTGAAACAACCGCAGTATCAACCGGTATCCCTGTCGAACCAAGTCATGATTTTGTACGCCGCCACGAACGGTTATTTGGACGACGTGCCGGTGGACCAAGTGCGCGCTTTTGAAACCGCCTTTTTGCGCTATATGGACGCGTCGCATCCCGATATTGGGCGCAAAATCGCCGAATCCAAAGATGTGGACGCCGAAACGGAAGCCGCGTTGAAAAATGCGCTCACCGATTTCAAGCGGACGGGCAGCTACTAGGATTGCAGATTTCGGATTTTGGATTTATAAACAGAGGCATGTTTGAACATCCAAAATCCGAAATTCGATTGCGAAGCCAGCTTTCGCAATGCACGCAAGGTTTCTTTTTACGCGTGAACGTTAAAAAATTCATAGCCCTTTCCAGTTTCGTGGCATTGGCGCTAAGCGGCGCGGCATGTGGCGGAAACGACGCTACGCCCACACGGACCCGCGTGGCGCAGGCAGAACCAACTCAAACGCCGTGGATCATTTACATGCCTGTAACCGTCACGCCGGGACCCGAAATTGCGACGCTAGAACCAACCAGCACGCCCAACGCGCCGCAACCCACCGCCGTCCCGCCCACCAAACCTCCGGCGAATACGCGTCCGCCCGCGCCGCCACAACCTACCGCGCCGCCCCAACCCACTGTGCCGCCCGAATCGCCGACCGCCGAAGCGCCGACTGCGACGCCAGCGCCCAGCTGTGGGCAGGTATATCAGGTGACCACCCTGACCTTTCCCGAAAACGGCGCCAAGCGTGAAGCCAAAGACGGTTCCGGCGCGGGCAAGACGATTCAATTTAAATGGGACCCGATTGCGGCATACGAAATGGATCCCAAAATTGGATACCGCGTGCTGGTTTCGACGCCGAGCAATGGGCAAGCTCTGTACATTTCACACAATGCGTATCTCAAAGAACAGGTTGCCATTCTCAGCCAACAAGCAACCTATGGTCTGACGCAAGGCGACGATACGACCGCCAATTGGTATGTCGAGGTTATCATGGCGAGCGGCGAGTTTAATGACGTAGGCGATGATACGCAACCGCCACTCGGTACCATCACCGTCTGCGGCCCGCCGTCGCCAACCTTTAGCATCGAATTGGTAGTCCAATAAATTTTGGATGGGAGCAGCATTGTCATGAACAAAATGCGCGCACACTGGTCCGGCATTTTCATTCTGGGTATGTTGGGTTTGGGTATGTTGGGGTGCCAACAGCGCCCCGTCGTCCCAACCGTAGCGATAGAGCCAACCGAACCGGTTATCCTCATTGTCGTCACGGCGACGAGTCAGCCGACGCTTGCGCCGACCAAAACCGCCGAGCCGACGATTACGCCGATGCCAACTTTGACCGCCCAGACGCCCATAACGATTACGGCTACGCCAGAGACGCAGCCGACGCGCGCGCCCACCAAGTTGACGATAGCGCCAACAGTGGAACAATCGGGAGTCGAAACCGCCGTGCCGACCGCCGCGCCAACGGAACCGGCAGGAGCTAACGCGTTCAGCGCGCCGCAAGCGCTTTCGCCCGAAGGCACCGGATTTCGCGACGGCGACACGTTAAAATTTACATTCACGTCCGTTGGGCCCCTCGCCGCCGACCAATGTTATCGCGTCGAGATGACGTTGGGCAATCCTAACGGCCCCGGAGGCGTGGGCGATTACTGGGTCGGCTTGTGCGGCGACCAAGCGGCGGCGGGCAGCGCGCTGCGCTTTGACGTCAAGCCCGCGCGTTTTCGCAATGAACCAAATTACGGCACGCTCTTGGTTTCGGCGGACAGCGTGATTCCGCCCACGCCAGAATATGTAATGAATTGGTCGGTCAGCGTGGTCAAAATGCTCGACGACGCCGACCCGGTGCATCCGCAAGTTCAAGCCATTAGCGCTGCCAGCGCGGCGCTGCAAAATACTTTTTTCCGGTAGAGCAAAGCATCAAGTACGAACGCATGAAACGATGGGTTATTTTCGCGGCATTGGTTTTGGCGACCGCGTGCGCGGGACAATCGGCGACGCCGGTTCCGCCGCCAACAGCTGAAATATCAAATTTAGCAACCATCGTCCCGCTGCCCACCTTGCTCCCTACCGTACCC
>Ga0232057_1415022_pt1 | contig 19736 bp, 22 predicted proteins | sample LAC_MetaT_1_FD_165508 | JGI IMG/M metagenome (GOLD analysis project Ga0232057, IMG submission 165508) | Metatranscriptome of anaerobic ammonium oxidizing microbial communities from anammox membrane bioreactor (MBR) in UC Berkley... | ecosystem: Engineered > Bioreactor > Anaerobic > Unclassified ...
ACAACATAGAATCTTATGCTTGGCCCGTCGCTGACATCGTTGACGGGAAAATGGTGGCCGTGGAAAACCTGCTCCTGACCGCTGCCGCCTCCCTCCTTCATCCAGAAACAGATGCGCCCACCGGCAATGATGCGGCTCGGTCTGTGCTTTCCGACTACCTTGGCCGCCTGAACTCCGCACGGTTCAACAGCCACAAATCGTCGGTTAACGCTGCTGACAACACCAGGCGCGAAATGCTGGATGGTAAAGAGTACCTGGTGCTGCCAGCAGTACCAATCAAAGAAGGCGTGCTGAATGGCTACTTCGTGCCCACACATGAAATAGCCCTCTCCCTCCCCTCTTGGAACGGTCGCCCCGTAACCATAGACCACCCGACAGACGATAACGACATGTACGTAATGGCGAACAGTCCGGACGTATGGGGTAAGTCTGCGGTGGGCTGGTTCTTTTTGGCCCAACTAAAAGGCGGCGGTATGCACGGGGAATTCTGGCTGGATATCGCAAAGCTAAAAGCTCTGCGACCAGACGTTCTTACCCGTCTCTCAAACGGAGGCGGGGTCATGGAAGTGTCCACCGGCTACTTCTCGGATATCGAGTGGAAGCAGGGGAAATACAACGGCATTTCGTATGAGGGTATCCACCGCAACATCCTACCAGATCACATAGCCCTACTTCCTGGTGAAATAGGAGCCTGTTCCGTCAAGGATGGCTGCGGCGTACCCCGCACAAACAGGAGAACCAATATGGCAGACGTCGCGAAGGAGAATAAGGGAAAAGAGCCTGAGAAGGCCAAAACTCCTGAAACTCCCGTCGTCAACGAGCAAAACCCCGAAACGCCCGCAATTGAGACACCGTCTCAATCAGCAGCCGCGGGCGCAAAGGAAGAAGGCGACCTTGCTGCTCTGGCCACCGAACTCGCTGCAATCAAAACCGTCTTTGCAGAGTTCGGTGGTGTAGATGGCATCAAAGGTCTGCTGTCCACCGTCAAGGCAACGAATCAGCAGCAACGACAAACCGTGATCGATCGCCTGGTCGCTAATGCGGCCTGCGCCTTCACGAAAGCCGATCTGGAGAAGTTCTCCATGCAGCAACTAGACCTGCTGGAACGCTCACTCCGTCCTGCCGACTACCGTGGCCGCGCCGTGTCGAACGCCCAGGGTGAGCCGGAATGGGAAGCCTACGTTCCTCCCGCCTTGGAAGTAAAGAAGAAGGAGTAACACATGGCTAGCTCCACACCCAACACCATTATTTTGTTCGTCAACGGGGCTGAACGCCAGATCGTTGACAAGCTCGTCGCGGCTACCAGCACCATTAAGCCCGGCATGCTGGTGGAAATGTCTAGCGCCACCCAGGTCACACCAGTGGCTTCGGCCAGCAAAGTCAACACTCGCATGGTCGCAATTGAGGCTGCCTGGGCTGACGACGTAACCGCTAAGGCTATCGACCAGGCGTATGACTCTGCCGACAACGTTCGGGTTATCTACGCACAGCCCGGAGACTTGCTTTATATGTGGCTGGCTCCATCGCAGACGGCCGTAATCGGCTCCGTTCTGGCCTCATCTACGACTGCCGGTGCCCTGCTGGTTGACGCAACTAATAAAGGTCATGACGTAGTCGGCGTTGCCGAAGAAGCCGTCACGACCACCGGTTCGTCCGCCCGCATCAAGGTGCGCATCCTGTAAGGGGAATACAAATATGAAACACGCAGAAATCCTGGGTCTCCAGTCGGCAGAAGGTGCCGATATTCTGCAATCGACGTACCGCCCCGTGCGGGTAAACAAGCGCACGGGGCAGGTGGAAATCCTGCACTCACGTGGCTTTTACGTCCAAAGCATGTTGCTCAAAGACGAGTGGGCCGCGATTGATACGGCTGTTCAACAGTCGGCACGTACAATCCTGCGGGCCGTTGACGACCTGCGGGTCCGCGGTCTTACCCAAACTCTGGGCGGCCTCGGCACCCTGGTAACCCAGTGGTACAAGTCAAGCGAAGTCACACCCGCCACGATCAACATGTCTGGTCAGGGTGCCGAGCATGATCTGCCGGACGTTGTGCAGGTAGGTGTGCCCGTGCCGGTCATCTTCAAGACCTTCCCTCTGGATATCCGCACGCTGATGGCGAGCCGGAATATGGGCGATGGTCTTGATGTGACTGCGGCTACGGAAGCCACGATGGTGGTGGCCGAAGCACTGGAAACCATGCTTGTAAGTGGAGCAAGTGTCCAGTTGAACGGCCAGAAGCTCTACGGCTACACCAATCATCCAGATCGGAACACGGACACCGCCACCAACTATGGCGGCGGCGACTGGACTACCATTGCCAACGTCGTGCCTACGGTTTCCGGCATGATCAGTGCGGCAATGGGCGACCGTCACTGGGGGCCATACGTGCTCTATCTGCCCACTACCCAATACAACGAATGCACGTTGGCCTACTACACGGACGGCTCCGGCGATACTCCGGCTGATCGCATCCTGCGCATGCCGCAAATCTCGTCCATCAATCTGCTCCCCACTCTTACCGCTGGCAACATTCTGCTTGTGCAGATGGATCGCACGGTCGTGGAGTGGGCACAGGCACTGGACATTCAGGTGCGCGAATGGATGTCGGGTGATGGCCTCCAGAGTAACTTCAAGGTGCTCGCGGTGGCTGCTCCCAAAGTCAAGAGTGACTATAGCGGTCGGAGCGGCATCGTTCACGCCACTGGAGCGTAATCATGCGCTACAGAGTGAAGCCGGGCTTTCGCCACGGTGCAGAGAAACAATATGGGCCCGGCGATATCGTGGAACTTTCTGAGGAAGAAGCAGTCGGGTTTCTAGACAAGCTGGAACCGGTACAAGAGGAACCAGAAGAACCGGCTGCTCAAACCGAAGAACCAAAAGAACAACGACGGCGACGTAAATAACTATGGCGTTGCAACGTTATTCGCTAGACACTGTTTTGCTTAGGCGCTGCGCCCCTCTCATGGAACGCGCCGGTATGGATATCACCACGGTCGGTGGCAATCCAGACCTTGACGACCCCATAGCATGGGCGTTGCGGGTCTTGGGGTTCTCAACCGCTAATGTGGAAACGGTAAGTGACGCCGATTTATCAACAGTCGGCGTCACTTACTGGGATGCAGTTCTAGACCTGGCAGAGGTAAGGTGCCTGGAAAGTGTGGCGGCGAATCTAAGTAAGGTGTCTGCCAGGGTGGGTAACCTACAGCAACAGCATGGCGAACTCGCGCCGCGAGTGCAAAAGTTGGCCGACACACGACGACGTAACGCCGCCATTACACATCAAGCATTGCTGACAATTCCAATCGTGCCTGGGGCAGGCAGCGACATCCTGCTAGAGGCGCTATAAGACATAGCGCAATGATCAGAATATTGCTGGTAGCTCCTGACCACGCTGATCTAAATGTGGTGCCGGAGATACGCTACATCACCGGCAAGCACAAGACGACGGTGTTAAACGGACAAGTAACTATAGACGATCTGTATGTGACATGTAGGTACAACGACTTTGATGTGATCCATTTCGCTAGCCATGCCGGTGTAGATCAAATCCAAGTCGGAGACGAGCTAAAGAACAACGCCTATGTGGAACTGAGTGACGGTAAGCGATTGACGCCCGATGACGTTGCTCAACTTGTACGCATGTCTAGAGCGAGTACGGTGTTCTTTAATGCTTGCACTACTGGAGTAATGGCGTTGTATCTGGTCAGGCACGGTGCCACCCACGTGGTTTATGGCAATGTGGACGTGATAGATCGCAACGCATGGAAGTTTGCCGCAGCTTTCTATGATGCTTTGGTAAACGGAGCCAACAAGAACGTGGCCGCTGCTTTTATGGTAGCAGATAGTGGTGATGGAACATATGGATGGGTAGTGTCTCCCGTCCATTACCAGCAGCTTGTCGATGCCAATGCATACATGGCGGCCAAGAGGAAATCAACGTGGACGTTATCCAAATGGCAACTAGTTTTGCTACTGGCTACGACCGGATTCTCGGTAATCACATCATTGCTGGCTCTGGTCAGATAGGCACGAGTGTGCTGATGATTGCAGCCTACATGATTCAGGTACCCTTGCTTACGTATATGGGGCTGCACTTGTGGAACTTAGGAGCGAAGCGGAGAGCCATAGCTCTGATCATCATTGCAGCAACATATTCGTTGGTGGGAGTTGGCGAAACGACCAACGTCGTAGCTCTACAAGATCACGTATTTCTGCCGCTGGCTGCGCTACAAATTGTGGCGGCGGTCTACGTGATTAATCGGTCCAGAACACATACTTAGGCGAAGTCTGACTTCGCCTTGGAGGAACCTATGCGTAAGGTGAAGCAGGGAATAATAGGCTTCGTCATAATTACAGTGTTTATATGGGCCGCTATTTCGGCGGCCCAGGGGCAGGGGTACCGCAACGTACTAGCCCTGTTCGCAGGCGAGACATTTGAGGTGTCCTGTGTGGACGCCTCTGCCTTGACCATTGAACAAATGGCGGGCGATATGGTGGCGGGCGCTTGCGTTGCAAATGCAACTGCGGCACCGACAGCAACGTCGACCGTTGCGGTATCTACTGCTACCCCTACCAACACTCCATTGCCGCCCACGCCCACCAGCACGGCGGCGCCGCCCACCAGCACGCCCGTCGTCTCAACGACGCCGGTAGCGGGCGCACCACTTTGCCAGTCACACGATCCTACCGTGTGGCATGGGCTATGGGACAGCAACCGTGGCTGTCATTACGATCACGAACATGGCATCAATCCGGCTGTCATGAGCACCGTCTTTGGCCCTTGGGGTGCCCAGTGGGGCGGCCAGCAAATCAGCTATCCTTGGCAGACTTTCCACACGATGGATGGTGTCACACATTATGAAAATGACACCAAGCATGGCGGCTATAAAATCTGGGCGGGCTGGCTAACCGCCAGTAGCGACAACAACCTGAATATCGCTCAGGCCCAGACGCGCATCGTTGCAGCCCGCTATGAGCATCACGCCAAGGGCGGCAATGACCCTTCCGTGCGCAAGCATAGCTTCTTTTCGGAGTTCTTGGTCTGCCAGTTCGGTGCGATCACTGGCACGACAAATGGGTTATACGACCTGGCCAAAATCGACCTGTCGCGCTGTGGCATCGTTCGTGTGGGCGGTTGGGACGACTACGGGTATGCACACGTCCCGTATAAGACGTCTTTCGCCAAGACTGACCCTACGCCTGGCACGGAATTCGGACTCCCGTGGCCGCCACAGCAGTCAATCCATAGTGACCCGTATCGCGCCGCAAGACCATGCAATGAAGGCAGCGATAAATGGGAAAACGACTGGGCACAATGCAAAACCTGCGGCCAGGTCAGTGATCTCGGAAGGGACAACTGGCAACTGTGGACAACGCAGCCGGGCGGCGGCTACGGCAGCCACCCTTACGGCGGTCTGCACGTGATCCGGTTCGACGCCCCGACCTGTTTTGTGAGCCAAGGCGGTATTGCAGTCGAGCAATACATCGACCAGCAAGTTGGCCATCCGACACGGTTTAACAACACCGAGCACAGCCCGTTCCGCCTGTGGGCTGGTGTACCGGCTTCGTGGGACGGGACCGCGACGGATGCAGACGGCAAGCGGGACGGCTTTGTGACGTTCGGCGGCTACACGACACCGAACGGCGCACTTGCCAACTGCGCCGCGCCGGGACCTGATTGCGTACCCTTCCAGTTGCAAAACGTGCCGGTCGGATGGGCGGGGTGGGTGGTGCCAAGTGATAACGGCAAAGACATGCGTCTAATCAACGATGGCGACGTATCGCCCGGCAGCGAATGGTGGATTAACCCAGAGGTCAACTAATGGATGAGGACGTAGAGAAGGACATCGTGGTCGTCTTGCCGCCAAAGCGTACATATGTGGCATCCGTGGAGATCGTGGGACGCAATGTTTTTCGGACTGATGCGTTGTGTATTGCTCGTCAAATACTAGACGACGCAGAGCGAGAAAGAGCAGAGGCCGCAGAGTTGGAGGCTAAGGAATAACATGGCGATGGCAGGTGGAGCGTGTTCTGCTTACAAAATGAGCCTGAGAGACGGCAGACTCAGTATGAGACCTACTACCACCCTACGCAGTGAGTGTGTCGAATCGGCGGAGGCGGCGGCAGGCTACATCATAAACGGCGGCACCGTGACGGTAGCCGGAACGGACGCAACGGCTGTGCGGCGACTGATAGAAGCGCACATGGAAACGCAATAGCTTAAGAAAAATGACATTTAATTAAGCTATTATGACAAGTTGGTGGCACTATGGATCACATAGCACTACGCAATGAAATAATGAATGATCCTGCTGGCCTGGGCTATGTAGGGCACGTGCAATCCGGTGCCGATAACCGGATTGCAGACTTGCTTAATCAGCCAGCAGGACAACGATATGTGCCCCTGAGTATCGGGGAAGTGTTGATCTGGGCGGCACAGACAGGGGCAATGAGAAAACTGTCTGCGGGCACGCAGCACCCAGAGCAGGCAATCGCCACAGTGGCGGAGACGGCGTTGGCGCTGATAAACGCCCCTCTGGAAACAATAGATATCGGCAGAGCAGAGGTGCGGGGAATGTTAGATGCTCTAGTTACAGGAGGGGTGCTCACGGTAAGTGACGCCAATTCCCTACTGGAACGCGCATCTCGCATGTCGTCTAGAGCGAACGACCTGGGCTTTGGCTCAGTTAGCGACCAGGACGTAGCAGTCGCATTGAGAGGCTAGCATGGCAACAATCAAGTGGGAAGCCGCTGCAATTCAAACGCTTCTAAGCACCGAGCTAAATAGCTTGGCGAATAGTGCGGCAGCGTTGGGTACCGCATATGACAACGGTGCCAACTTATATGTGTATGCCACGTTTGAATTGAACGTAACCTTTGGTTCTAACCCTACCGCCAATTCGACGATAGACCTATATATCATTGCAGCAGCAGATGGCACCAATTACTCAGATGCCATTACGGGTGCGAGCGGCACTGCTCCCATTACGTCGTTTGTTGGTGGATTTCCATTGCGTGCGGTAACGACCGCACAAAGAGTGCCGTTAGGCGTGGGGCTACGTGGGCCGGTGTTCTTACCTCCTGTCCCGATTAAGCTCTTTGTTATCAATCGGTCTGGGGTAGCGTTCCCCGCCAGTGGCAGCACGGTCAAAATGGTTCCCTATCGGTATCAGTCAGTCTAGGAGCATTTGTGGCGGTTCGCTTTGCGGGTAGTGCCAGCAATTATCTATCGAGAACGCATACCTGGCCTACATCTGGAGTCGGCACAGTTGCATTTTGGTATTTCCGAAATGCAACTAACTCACCATACAGCACGATCCTAGACCTGGGCGGTACCAGACAAATCCTGTACGACTGGGACGGTACCGACAAGCTCAGCTACTACGACGACGGTAGCGATTACCAGGGCAGTACGCTAGCCCTTAGCCGGTGGTATTACATAGCCGTTGTTCGCAGATCGGCCACGTCGGGCGGCGTCTACATTAATGGTGTTTTGGATGTTAGTTTACCGACTGTGGGTGCATGGGGAACCTTGCGGCTTGGCAGCAATACCACTTGGGGTGAGCCTAGCAACATTACGCTAGGTGCATTCAAGGCATGGGACTTTGCGCTAAGCATAGACGAGATTCAACGGGAAATGCTGGCCGCAAGTGCGCTGCAAACCAACGGCGCATGGTTGATCTCTCCGATGAATCCTGGTACGGGCGTGCGCATTTACGACTATAGCGGTGCAGGTAACCACTGGACACAGACAGGCACATTAACAGACGAAAACGAAGTGCCGGTAGGGTGGGCAGAGCCGGTATGGTTTATACCCGCGATCCACGTGGCCGGAGGTGGCCCTACCACGGTCACGGTAACCGATGTCGCCAGTGGCAGTGACGCAACGAATATAGCAGTTGGCTTGCAGACTACAGACAGCGGCAGCGGCAACGATACGCTACCGGGCAACGCCGCAACCACATCAAGCGGTGATACGGGCAGCGGCAACGATACGCTACAGACCATCGCCAGCCTATCGTTACCAGATACGGGTAGCGGCAACGATGTACTAGCGCAAGTGTCCGCACTTCTGGAACAACTGGAGTCCGGCAGCGTCTCCGATTTCCTGTCTGCGCAAGCCTCAACAACGGTTGTTGACAGCGGCAGCGGCAACGATACCGTGTCGGGAAGCATTTTAATCAACGTTATCGACGTGGTGTCGGGGGCGGATACCCTGGCAACATCCATCGTGGCGGCGCTGTCTGATACGGCCACGATGGCCGACGTGATCAATATACCGTTTATTACGGCGGTGGTGCTGGACAGCGGCGGCGGCAGCGATACTAGCCAGATCGTTGTCTCCGTGCCGTTACTGGATACCGCTACCGGCGTCGATGTGGTTTCGGTGATCACCGAAACGCTTATATCGGTGCTGGACAGCGCCGTAGGAACAGACGGCATTTCGGTGTCTGTCTCATTTACGGCTACAGATATAGCGGCAGGTACAGAGACGATCTCTCTTGTCGCCTCCACGGTAGTCAGCGATTCCGTGGTAGGCGTAGACCTGGTAACCGTACTCTCAGAAACGCTAAAGACCGTTCTGGATGCGGCGGCAGGGAATGACGTAGTACAAATTAGCGTCTCCATGCTCACCCAGGAGGTGGGGGTCGGCGGTGACGCAATTACCGTAGCCGTCCAGCTACAGGTTGCTGATACTGGCAACGGTGCTGACATCGTATCGGTGCTGACAGCACAGCTAGTAACCATTGTTGACAGCGGAATAGGTGTGGATTCCGCCACGCTGTCTGTTTTAACACCAGTTGCTGACGTGGTTACCGGCACTGAACAACTGGTGCTAACTGGCGCGATCACGGTAGGTGACACGCTAAGCGGCACAGACGAGACCCACGTCCTGCTAAGCGTTATCGTACCCGACGCCGGTACTGGCGCTGATTCCGTATTGCTGCAAGCACTTGTGCAGATCAATCAGGCGGCTACCGCATCGGATAGCGTATCGCAAGTGCTGGTAACTGTGCCCGTTGCAGATGCAACAACGGCCTTGGATGTAATCGGCAGTATACGCAGCGTGCTCACGGTGCTGGATGTCGCTGCCGGTACAGATATTGCGTTACAGGTAGATACGACCAAGCAGTTAGTTGCTATCGTAATGACGTTTGCCAAACGCATTGTCACATGGACATGGGCCATGCGAGTTGCGGATTGGAACCTAAAACAATAGGAGGATATATGTCGTCTGTGTCGGAGGGCGCTAAGGTGCGCTCGGAGTGGGTAATTACCCGCTATAAGGATCATGACGCCTACCTTAGAGGTGAGCCAACAACCGTTGTTGACGCAAACGGCGTCGAGTTGCCAGCCGTAAGCCGCGTGTCAGGCAATCTGCTGCTCAATGAGGGCATCGGGCTTGCGCTCGATCTTATCATCGGGGCGGGTGGCACACCGTATAACAACGCCAACACTCGTCTCGGTGTGGGTGACAGCACGACCGCAGCCGCAGCAACACAGACTGCCTTGCAAGCGGCTACTAATAAGGCGTGGGTCGGAATGGAAGCTGGCTATCCATCACGATCTGCCCAGACTGTTACTTGGCGAGCCGTGTTCGGCACTTCGGCGGCTAACTTCGACTGGCGTGAGTTTACCGTTGTCAACGCAACCGACGACACCGGCACGAATCTTAATCGCAAGGTTGACACGCAGGGCACGAAGGCGGCAGGTCAAACCTGGACACTAGACCTGCAAATCACGCTTTCTTAAGGGGGCGTTGTGGCTACGTATGTGGTTAATGAAGGAAGCACGGCATACCTGACTGTGTCGCCCAAAGACAAGGCGGGTGCGGCGGCGGCTCCAATCAGTGCGACATACGAGATTGTAGATGTGCGTACGGGGACAACGGTTCGTACATCTACAAGTATCTCTCCTGGTGCCAGCATGGAGATCACGCTGGCACCAGAGGATAACGTGATGCTGTCCACGGCCACATATGACGTGCGTAGGGTTCTGCTTGTTGCCAACTACGGAGTAAGCGATGTACTGCGTGACCAGTTCACGTATAGGGTGCGAAACTTACAGGAGACAAGCTGATGCCCGCATTCGATGCTTTAGACCTGGCCGACATGCACGCAATGGTGGATGAGGCTATGGATAAAACGGCAGACGTATATCGTTCAACAAGTGTGTCTGACGGCCTGGGAAGCTACATTCACACGCCAACAATCATTGTTGCTGCGGCGCCATGTCGTGTGTATACGTCAGATCACTTGCCGGAAGCAACTACGGTAGCCGGGCAGACCAGAGACGGCATACCGTGGTCAATCGTGTTCACCCCTGGCACCGACGTGCAGCAGGGAGACAAGATTGTGGTTGACACTCACGAATATCTTGTCATGGGCGTTCGCAGTGACAGAAGCTACGACATGGAACTGATAGCCACCTGTATAAGGGCATCATGACGCTACGAATCGTGACCGTTGTAACCTACAACAACATTGCCAAAGTCATAGCGGCGCTGCCCAGAGCGGCTGGCGACATCGCAGAGGATGTCGCCAAGCTAATCAGAAATGATGTGGAGAGTGAGATGCGCCAGCCAAAACATGGCAACATTTACCACACTCCACTTGGGTTTCACCAGGCTAGCGCTCCTGATGAATACCCTGCGGTTTGGACTGGTCGGCTTATCTCTGGCCTAAGCACGGAGCGGCACGGCACGGTTACCTATGTGGCCGAATATGAGAGACACGCGATGTTTTTGGAATATGGCACACCTAACATGCTGCCGCGCCCACACTTTGGGCCAAGCGCAGACAAGTTTAGGAGTGAATTCATTCGCAGGATGGCTGATCTGGAGAGGCGCATACCGTGACGTCAGGTATCGAAACGGTTACCGCAAGGGAATGGCTATACTCGGTTCTTACCGGTGATGCTACATTGATGTCTTTGGCTGTGGGGGGCGTGTGGGAGCCGCCTATCCCCAAGGGCACAGCGTACCCGCTGGTGATGTTTACCCTGTCGTCTCCTGGTATAGATACCAGAGGCGTAGGGTATATCCGTGTTATGAGTGACCCGCAGTTCGCGGTAAGGGGAGTACATACCAATAAATCCTACGGCGGCGTACTGGCTCAAATAGCAGCGCGCATCGATCTGCTAATTCACGGCAAGTCCGGCATTGTAACAAACGGCCAGGTCGTGGCTTGCGTGAGAGAGCAGCCATTTGAGTTCACGCATCTGGAGGATGACGGAATTACCCAGTACCGTCAACTGGGCGGCATATACCGCATTTACGCACAATAGTGGAGGACAATTATGGCTGAAAGAGCCAAGGTATTTGAAATTGCCAATATCGGCTTGGAAACAACCAAAGGCACTGGCGTTGCCGCTAGCAAGCGGTTGACGAGCACAATGGTGACAGCCGAACCGCAGTTCGACGTATCTACTTATAAGGCTACCGGCTACCGGTATCCTACAATCGCCACGCTGTCTAAAGAGTGGATGCAGGCTACGCTTGAAGGCCCGCTAAGCTACACGGAGATGTGCTACTGGCTGTCGTCTGCAATCAAGGAGGTTACCCCTACCGGAACGTCTCCTTACACCTATACATTCACACACAGCACCACATCAGCCGAGACGGTACAGTCGTTTACGGTAGAAATGGGCAGTGCGGCCCGAGCAATGAAGTTCGTATACGGCCAGCTAATGTCTTTTAATGTAACCTTCAACCGCAATGAGGCTACGTTCCGTGGCACGATGTTCGGCAAAGCCATACAGGACAACATCACGCTAACGGCTGGCCCGACTGAAATCGCGCAACGCCCGATCATGCCTACAGAAACGACATTCTACCTGGCTGATAGTGCGGCGGGCTTGGCCGGTGCATCCGCTATGACACGTGGTTTTTCCGTTGAAATGGGCATGGACAACCTGTTTGGTCAGGTATATGCGATGGACGGCACGAGCAGCTTTGCCGCCGACGTGGATACCGAACCACGATCCACCGTAACGTTGCTGGCTGCTGCCGATGCAACCGGCATGGGCCTGCTCACGCAAGTTCGGGCTGGCGACACGAAATTCCTGCGTGTCCAGTCTATCGGCCCTGTCATTTCCGGCATAGACACCTATAAGTCAACGCTGGATTTGGCAATGAAAATCACATCTGTCCGTGACTTCCCGGAGGAACAGGGCGTCGTTGCTGTTCGTTGGGAAGGCGAGTTAACCCACGACACCACATGGGGCAAGGCGTTCTCGTGGGAAATCGTCAATAACATCTCTGCGCTGTAATCAAGAAGGGGGGGGCACATGCTTAACCTACACGATCTGAGTAAACGGACTAAGGAGGTAACGGTAACATATGACGGAGAGTCATTTACCGTTACCTACTTTCCGCATCGGTTCACGCCTGCCGTGAATTTGAAGCTATCGCTTGCGTCATATGTGGACATGCCGCTAGAGGAAGCAATGTCCGACTATGCGGAGACCATAGCATCCGTAATCAAGGCGTGGGAAATCATGGACGGTACCAAGCCATGGCCGGTCACGAAAGAAAACATTGCCAAGCTGCCCGACGCCGTGCTAATGGCTATTTTGGAGGCAATACGCAACGACAGACGCCCAAACGCACCGAGCGCGGCGAGCTAAGCCTTTACCTGGCTAGCGGCGGCGATCTGGGTGAAGTGCCAGAATGGTACATGATCCTCAGAGCCGCTCAGTATTTGCAAGTCGCGCCGTGGGAATTGATGGAACAGCCATCGTGGTGGATGGAGTGGGCGCTGGAAGCTATTTCCGCTGAAGCCAAGGCTTCTCAGCATAGGCTAAAATAATGCCCATACAAGTCGCGTCATTACTTGTTCAGGTTGGCGCAAACGTAGCACCGGCACAGCGGGCCCTCAATAGCCTGGCCGGACAGATAATACAATTTCAAAAGACAGCCAGCCGAAGCCAGCAGATATTCTCTGGCTTTAGCAAGTTCGGCACCGGCATTTTAGGTGGTTTTGCCGGTGCCAGTATCGTTCTTACCCTACAAGGCATAGCCCGCGCTCTGGGCGAGATAGGTCGCGAGGCGTTTGATTCTTACGCCTACACGGAGAAGCTACAAATCTCCCTGCGGGCTATGACGGCCAGAGAGCTTATTCAAGGGGGGCAGGCCACTAACATGGCCGACGCCCTCCAAATGGCTACTGGGCGCGCCCAGGAATTGACGCAGTGGGTAAGACAGCTTTCTCTACAATCGCCCTTCAATCGTGAGGGTGTAGCCGAAGCATTCCGTCTGGCTCAGGCATACGGCTTTACTAGCGAAGAAGCCCAACGTCTGACGCAGGTAGTGGTTGACTTCACAGCCGCCACAGGGCAGAGCGAAGCTATCATCAAACGTGTAAACCTGGCTCTAGGCCAGATCAGAACACGTGGCAAGCTGTCTGCTCAGGAACTACGCCAGCTTTCCGAAGCTGGCGTTTCTACATCTGAGGTGCTGGCAAGTGCTTTTGGTGCCAGCAAAGGGGAAATCACAAAGTGGATAGAGGATGGCTTGGTTCCCGCCGACCTAGCGGTAGAAGCCATTATTCGCTCCTTGGAGGAATTCTACGGCGGGTCGGCTAAGCGCGCCACATTTACGTTCGACGGCATGATCGAGCGTATCCGAGAGCTTAAACTGCTCACCTTGGAAAACCTGTTCGGTCCCGCCTTTGAAGCGGCGCGTCCTGGCATTGCCAGTGTCGCCGAAATACTGGAAAGTGATGATTTCCAGGACGGCGTCAAAGAGCTTGGCCGAACCATCGGTGAGATTGCCAATCTGTCGATCACAACCCTTGTCGCTGACATAGAGCGCGTCACTACGGCTCTGGAGGGCAAGGAACAGGAACCGGCCTGGCTCAAGGTGCTGGCCGGTATCGGTGCCATACAGGGTGGCACATTTGAGATTACTCCCAAGATCATCACGGGCGATCAGCCGTTTGATGTGCCTGTACAAGCTACGGTAACAAAAGTAGATTTCGATCCAGAGGGCAACTATTCCTGGACATACGATTCCTACGCCAAGGTAACGTCTGTAGACTGGTTCGATGAGGCAAATCGCGAAGGCTTTAACTTTGTCTACGACGCCGAAGCTGGCATTAAACGAGTAGACTGGTATGCGGGCCCAGACGGTATAGCCAACTTCACCTATGTCTACGACGCCGAAGCCAAGATTGGCAAGATTTATACCGACCCTAACGCCGAAGTCCCTGTAGTGCAGCTTGTGGGCACGGTGGAGGAAGGCTTTATTGCCCAGACAACCAAAAGACTGGGTGACGCTATCGGTGCGAGAATCAACAACGAAATGGCAAAGGTTACCCTCACCATAACCGCAGCCCAGTTCGTTGTGTCATCTCTTTCTGGCTGGCAGTGGCCTACGTTGCCCACATGGGCGTGGCCTGAGTCTTATCCCAAATGGGAATATCCCCAGGAATATCCCAAATGGGAATGGCCGGTGCTGCCTCCTTGGGAATGGCCGGTTATCAGGTCTCCGGCTTGGCTACAGAAATTTGAGCTACTCGGTCTTGTGGTGGGTGGTCTAGCCAGTCTGGGTTCCGTTTTGGTGAGCGCAGCCGGTAAGTTTGAAGAAGTGCGTGGCGGCTTCGATTCGATTGTAGGTTCGCTTTCTGGCTGGCAGTGGCCCACGCTGCCTGTGTGGACATGGCCGACTATACCTACACCTGGCTGGCTGGATAGCTTGCTACGTGCGCTCGGTCTGGCTAGTGCAGCGGCAGAAAGAGGGCCTAGCAATACTCATTCGTTTCCACGCAAGCCAATATATCCGCTTACGTATCCAGACGGCTCCGGCTCAGGTGCTATCCCTGGCTTGGACAAAATGGGGCGCGCCACAGGCGATCCTCACTTCCGTGGCGGATGGGCAGTTGTAGGTGAAGAAGGGCCTGAACTGGTACGTCTCCCCGCAGGCGTAGAGATATACAGCAATCCGATCAGCCAGCAGCTTATGGCTGCGGCGGCGGCATTGCGGATTCCATTTTTCCAAGAGGGTACTACAAGCAATCCGCCTGATCCGTTTGTTACCGCTAGAGATGCTTTTGCCAAGTATCGCTCTGGGGCAATCAACAGGGAGCAGTTGCGGGCTACACTGGGTTTGATTGACGAGCTTAGCGACAACACGGATGCGGTCAAAGCCTCAAATCGCAATGCGGAGATCATGGCTGATGCATTCCGCAGCGCCGTTGAAAGTACGCCAGGCTTGTTTGGTACATCTGAGGTTACTGCCGACCAGATGCGGTTAGCAGACCTGGGGATTCCCCAGAACTTTGCTGATGACTACGTGCGGCGGCTTACCGATGAAGTCGTCAACGGGACGGACTGGGAAGGCGTCGATATTCGCGATGCCGCGACCAGGGCTGGATTAGACCCGAATCTACCCGCGGACGTAATTTTAGAGTTGTTTAAGCAGGCATGGAACGACTCTAGTCTATTTGCTAACGCAGACAACCTAGACCTGATCAATAAGGATGCTGTACAGCAATCGATACAACGGCAGCAGGCGGCGTTGCAAGGACAATCCAACGTACTGGCGTTGTTTGGGATAGAGGACAAGAATCTGGACTTGCAGGTACAGGGGCTTAGCGCAGCCCTGTCCAACGGACTAATAGCTAATACGACGCCAGAGCAGTTTGCTCCCGTAGGAGATGCGGCCACAGCAGGCATTGCCGCTTCCATGTCCGACCCAGAGCGAGCGGCGGATACCATGACGAAGGTGGCTAGTGCCTATCAGTCCGCACTTGGCGCACCGACCGTATGGTCAACGTGGCAGGAGTTGGGCAAGTCGGCTTCTGATGCGTTCAACACCGGCTTTGCGCCTGGTGCTCCCACGCAATCGGCTACGCCAGAGGATGTGGTGCCGACACAGAAGGTTCCGGCTTTTTCCGCGGGAACAAAATTCTTTGGCGGCGGGCTGGCGATTGTGGGTGATCCTGACAGGCCGGAACTGGTACAGTTGCCCGCCGGAGCACGCATCTATAGCAACAGCGAGATGGACAGAATGGGCATGGGTGGCGTAACCATCAATATGGGTGGCGTAACCATTGCCAACAGGGGTGATGCCGATTACCTGGTCCATCAGATGAAACAAGAACTAAGTCGCTGGAGGCCACGCTAATGGCTAACACGTTTTCCCTGACGGACGGCACAACGACGGTTTCCTTAGTCGCCAGTGGTGTACTAACTACCGATTATCCGTTCTATGGCCCTAACGACCAAGAGATGAAAGAGGGAGAGGTTAACGAGACGATCTCCGTTCTTCTTTCGGGCACGTTTAGCGAAATTCAAAGCTCGGCACGCAACGTCGAAAGCCTGCTGCGTGCCGCCTATCGACGCAAGATGCTTGGTGTGGGGCCACGTGTGTTTTTGCAGACCCAAGTGCATGGCGACGGCACCACATATCGGTCTGAAGTTTTGGGCGGCAGGCTTACTGGTGAGCATGCCGCGAGCCAATTGTGGCGTGGGGCGGTAGAGGAACAACTGTTCATTACCAGAGTGCCGTGGATGGAAGGGCCGGAAACGGAGTTGCAATTGTCGGCCAACGGCCAGGCGGCTGCTACCGGTGGGCGTACTGTAACAAACGACGGTATCAACAACTGGGTACAGGTGGCGGCGGCACAGGTATCGGGCACAGGTATGCTTCCTGCTCCTGTGCGGGTGCGCATAACCAACACAACAGGAAGCGCACAGCAGTTTGAGACCATTTACGCTGGCAACAATGCCTTTGCCAGCCCAGACACGTTCGGGTATACGTTGCAAGGTGAATCGCGTATTGCAGGTTTTGGTACCGTTAACAGTGGGGCAGCTTATTCCGGTGGACAATACGTGTCGATTACGGTAGGAGCAGCAGAGCAGCCGTCAGTAGCGTGGAATCTTACCAGTGCAATGATGGCTGCTGGCGGACGGTGGTTTAGACTGCTGATGCGTACCGATTCGCCCACCTATGAGACGTATATAAAGCCAGTTATTTACAACAGCACCGGCTCTACGATCTTGTGGGAGGGAGACTTCGTAACGCTGCGTGCTGCTCCGGCGTTACAGTTGCACGATCTGGGGTCTATTCCCGTGCCTCCTGGCGACCACGACGAAAGCTATGCTCCTGTGCGGCTGTACCTACACACTATGGCTGCCAACACCTACACTATGAACATAGATTTTGTGCAACTGGTAGGTACAGATACGTTTCGCGAGTATCGCAATGCTGGTATCTCGGTCGCCAACAACGATTATATGGAGTTTGACGAAATAGAACGTAAGTTCTTATCCGTGTCTGGTGGTCTCAAAACGACTGGCTGGCCGCAATTTGGGCAGCCTTTGGTGGTGTGGCCTAACAAGCTGCAACGCATATTGTTTTCGCAACGTGTGGCTACCGGCGATTCCTTCATTACGCACACCTTCTCTGTGCGCATGTGGTACAGACCAAGAAAGTTGACGCTGTAATGTTCGCTGTCGATCTGTTTGATGAGACCGGCAATCCGGTTACTCACAGATTCAAGCTGACACCGGCCCGTTATGCTGCTAAAGCAAGGGGTGGGTATCGGCGCGCTGAAATAACCGTTGTTGGTGACGAGACGGGACTATGGGACTGTCTTAACTGGCTACGTTACTATGTGCGGATTCGCAACGAGCAGTCCGTGGTGGTTTGGTACGGCGTGGTGGTACAGGTACACGTGCGATCTGGCGCGCTCACGGTCGGCAAGAATATGGAGAAGATGGCTAACCGTGTGGCCGTAAAATACACAGAAGAACAGGCTGACGGGGCCAGTGTAGACAAGATCACGGCCTGGGCGCAAGACGACAGAAGCGTAGCCCGCTATGGGCAACGCGAACTTAAACTGTCTGATGGCGATACCACAGCAGCCAAAGCAGAGGCACAGCGTGACACAGAGCTTGCTAAGCGCAAATACCCTAGTGTAACCATTGATATCGGCGATGTAGGCGATGCATCGGCAGCCCTGATATGCTCAGGTCTCTACGATATGCTGGACTGGGAATACTATGAGGACACGACCGGCGTAATTCGCAATGAAGATTCCGATATGGAACACCTGCTTGGCTGGTCGGTTACCGCGGGTGAAATAGGCTTTCGTGATGGTCGTGTTCACGATATTCTGTGTCGTTTAGGCAACTGGATACCAGATAATCAGGTTGTTGTTACCGGCAGCAGCTATAACAACAAAACGCTCACAGTAGACGGGCCTGGCGATGGACAGACCAAGACCTACACGGCTAACACAATTCACTTTGAGCCACAAGACGACATCATAGACAGCGCCAATGGCTTGGCTATCTTTGAGTCTGGAGAAATGGTATCTGTCATCGGCTCAGGCCAGGCTATAAACAACGGTTATCGGTGGGTAAAGACTGAGGGGGCGGCATACATAGAGGTAACGCCCGCCACGATTGTAAACGACACACCTGCTGGAAATGTAACAATCCAGCAGGGACATAGCGCACCTGTAGCCGAATCTCTGACCCAGGAAGGGGCAGGAGCTAGCCTAACCATCACTACGTTGGGGCAAAAGTTAGCCACTTCGTTTATTGCACCTACGCCCGGCTGGCTGGCGAAAGAGATTTTGATTCGTGTGCGTAAAATGGGTGCTCCGTCGGATGGCGTGCGTGTGGCGTTGTATACCAACAATGCGGGTGTTCCTGGCTCATCTGTGGCCTCCGTTACCGTTAATGGGGCTGACATATCTACGACGGCAGACTGGGTAACGTTTCTTTTTACCAGTGGCGTTACGCTATCGGCAGGTGGCACGTACTGGATTGTTGTTGATCGCACTGGCAGCTTTAGCCACGGCGACGTATACGCTGTCGGCATGGACAGCGAACTAGGGTTCGCCAACGGTGGGGTGAAAGTGTGGAACGGCAGTGCGTGGGTAGATCGCACGCCCAACGCAGACCTATCCTTTCAGATATGGGGCCACGAGCAGACATCCACCATTGTGAAGCGCGTGCTGGACAGCGCATCATTTATTACCAGTACGATGATCAACGATGCCAGTAGCGTTTACGAGCGTTTTTACCGTGAGGGCGACGAGACGGCAATGGCCGAAGCAGACCGGTTATTAGACAGCGGCACGGTAACCGGACAACGGTTGTTGGTGTCGATTACTCCAGAACGAACGGCGCATATCTATGTGCCGGACGACAAGCAGGTTCTCAACTATCGTCTGGATACAGCCGGAAAGCTTTATGATGCAAATGGTAGTTTGCTGCCGATGGGGTATCTACCTGCTGGAAAGTGGATAAACCTTACTGGTCTTCCGGTCACTTGGGGTGCGTTGGCGTCTATCAGCCCCTTCTTTGTGGAGGAAGCAGAGTATGACGTACAGACCGAACAACTGCGGCTGTATTCCCAAAATGACGCACCAGGAGACGAGTAGTGGCTGTTAATGAGCGAGACTTACCTACTCTCTGGCGACGGCTAAAACCATACGCCGTGCGCGATCTGGGCGGCGCTGGCGGCGCTGGCGGCGCCGCCCAGCAAGGCGGCACGCTTAATGCCCATCGGCTAGACGATCAATCGATCCACCTGGGTACCTTAGCCACGGGGCAAGCGCCCTGGGCGGTTACTACCACTGTCTTTTCTCAGCACACGGCAGACCCAGATGCTCATCACTTGCGGGCACATGATCTGGACAATACCGCAGACCATACAGGAACACTATCGTGGTCGAAGGTAAACAAAACCGGCTCCGACTTGGCCCATCTCGCAACCAGAC
>Ga0232057_1230144_pt1 | contig 17465 bp, 20 predicted proteins | sample LAC_MetaT_1_FD_165508 | JGI IMG/M metagenome (GOLD analysis project Ga0232057, IMG submission 165508) | Metatranscriptome of anaerobic ammonium oxidizing microbial communities from anammox membrane bioreactor (MBR) in UC Berkley... | ecosystem: Engineered > Bioreactor > Anaerobic > Unclassified ...
CTCTCCCCCAGCCCCTCTCCCAATAGGAGAGGGGAGTTTTTTATTGGTGGCGGGGGAATGGGGTTCACGCGGATTGAGTAAGAATAATCCTTCGTTCCCATCCCTCACCCCCAGCCCCTCTCCCAACAGGAGAGGGGAGTTTTGACGGTTATGCTATTTGTACGCTGTGACGCCAAATGCTTGCGGGGCGGGTTTGAAGCGTTTGAAACCCGCGTACTTGAGGCGTTCCATTACGCCGCGCGTTGTGTTGGCGCCAAACTTGCTCATGGGGTCGCCGATATAATGAAATAATTTGCCGTTGGTGCGTAGCGTTTGACGCAGCGCTTGATAAAATTCGAGGGAATACAATTCGCCTGCGAGCGCCATGGTGGGCGGGTCGTGCAAAATTGCGTCAAACATATTGGGGGGAAACGTTCGCACAAGTTCAAAACTGTCGCCAATGCGCTGTTCGATTTTGGGATTATCGAACAAGGCGCGCGACCAAGGATTCGCGCGGCACATTTCTTGCGCCGCCGGGTCGAGTTCGATGGTGACGACGTGCCGCGCCGTTTTCGCCAATTCGATGGCGGTGTAACCGAGACCGGTGGCGGTGTCCAAAACATTGCCCGTCACGGGCGCGAGCGTTTTAACTTTGGCGAGCGCATCCTGATGCGGGTCGCTATGTTGGATGCGGTGCATCGGAAAACCGGCGACGAGCAGCGTGGGCGCGGACGCGGTGGGATACAAAGAATACGCGCGCTGGGTCAATTCGGAAAAGGTTTTGATTTTTTGAATTTCCGCCGCAGCCAAAAGAAAACAAGAATTTTCATCGCGCGCGATTTTTTCGGCTTGGAGCCACGAGAGACGCGCGGTCTCGAATAAAATTCCTTCCGCCGCGAATTGAACCGTTGTACGGGACAAGCCCAAATCCGTCGAGGTTTCGCCGCGCGTCTGCCCCGCGCGATACGCTTGCAGCAACGGCGCAATTTGAACGTGTGAGAGGACGATGGTCATGCGCGTATTGTACTCGAGCTAGATTCCTTGAGCCAACGCGCGCCGCGCCGCGTCTTGGTCGCTCCACGGGTATTCGGTGGCGCCGAAACACATTGAACGTTCGTGACCTTTGCCGCAAAGCATGACAACATCGTTCGACGCGGCGAGTTTGTTGATGGCAAAATTTATTGCGTCGGCGCGGTCGTCAATGATGAAATAATCTTTGTTTTGCGTTCGCCCTGCCTTGTGTAACCCTTCGGCGATTTGGGCGTTGATATCGGCGAGCGCTTCGGTGCGCGGGTCTTCGGCGGTGACGATGGTGATGTCGGCGTAGGTTCCTGAGACTTGGCCCATCCACGCGCGTTTTTGCACGTCGCGCAAACCCGCGCAGCCGAAAACGGCAATCACGCGTCCATTCTCATTCGTCAATTCGCGCGCGGTTTTCAACGCGTTTTCTAACGCGTAGGGCGTGTGCGCGAAATCTACAATGACGTTCAAGCCGCGCGCGTTTTCGATGCGCTCCATGCGCCCGCTAATGCCGCGCGTCATTTTCACGCCTTGCGCGATGGCGTCGAATGGAATTCTGCGCCCAAGCGCCGCGCCGATTGCGGCGAGAATGTTGGAAACGTTGTAACGTCCAATGAGCGGGGATTCGATAAATAGTTCGCCAAAGGGAGATGCAAGCGTAAAACGCAAGCCGTGCGCGGTGTGGGAAATGTCGCGCGCGGAAAGCCAGAGTTCATTTTTGATTTTTGATTTTTGATTTTCGATTTTCGATTGGGTATAGATAATTTTTTCATCAGCCGGAATCGCGCGCAGAAAATCCAAGACGCCGCGCGCATTGTCGTCCGCGTTCAAGACGGCGACTTTATTTGTTCGCGGCTTGCGATTGCTGTTCGTCAGTGTGCGGAACAACAGCGCTTTGGCGTCGCGGTAATTTTCCCAACTACCGTGAAGGTCAAGATGTTCGTGCGTGATGTTGGTGACGACGGCAATGTCGAAATCAATCGCGTCAAGGCGGCGCTGCGCCAAGCCGTGCGAAGTGGATTCAATCACCGCGTACTCTGTTCCCTGCCCCACCATTTGCGCGAGATAATTTTGAATGGCGGGCGCGTCGGGCGTGGTGGTGTGAAAACCGGTGTCCACTTGCTTGCCGCCAATGTGCGCGGCGACGGTGGTGATTGTGCCAACGGTATGCCCCGCGGCGAGCAAAATATTTTCGATGAGCGTGCTGGTCGTCGTTTTGCCATCGGTACCGGTGACGCCAATGACGCGAAGATTGCGCGAAGGAAAATTGTGGAACGCGGCGGAGAGGTGGGCGAGCGCGGAACGGGCGTTGGGAACAACAAAGATTGGGAGATTGAGTGATTGGGGATTGGGTGATTGGGTGATTTCGGTGATTGGCGATTGGGAATTGGGTGATTGGGTGATTTCGGTGATTGGTGATTGGGGATTGGGTGATTGGGTGATTTCGGTGATTGGCGATTGGGTGACGATGGCAGCCGCGCCGCGTTCAATCGCGTCGGGGATGAATTGTGCGCCGTCAATGTTGACGCCGGGGTACGCGACGAATAATGCGCCCGGTATGACGTCGCGCGAGTTGGCGGTGACGCGGGTGATGTCGAGATTGGAGGTTGGAGGTTGAAGGTTAAAAGTTGAAAGTTGTGACAACGCGCGCAAGAGTTTTTCGAGTTGCATCATGCGCTAGTTTAATCGAGAGGCGAGCGAACGGCAAGCGGACCGCGCTGGAGGACGTGGGTGTAAATCATGGTGGTCTTGACATCTTTGTGACCGAGCAATTCTTGAACGGTGCGAATGTCATAGCCGCTTTCGAGCAGGTGCGTGGCGAAACTGTGGCGAAAGGTGTGGCAGTTGACGCGTTTGTCGAGTTTGGCGCGGTCGGCGGCTTGTTTGACGGCGCGCTGCAAGGTTGATTCGCTCATATACCAACGTTGTGTGCGTTTGGTCTTGGGGTCTTGCGCCAACTGTGATGAGCAAAAAACAAATTGCCAAATCCATTCGCGATGGGCGTTGGGATATTTGCGTTCGAGCGCGTAAGGCAGCGGCACATACCCCGCGCCTTTTGCCACATCCGTTTCGTAGAGATGTTTGCGGCGCACGAGATATTCTTGCAGCGGCGCGCTGAGGGTTTCGGGCAGCATGGTGGCACGGTCTTGATTGCCTTTGCCATCGCGCACGATGATTTGTCGACGCGCGAAATCAAAATCTTTGACGCGCAGCTCTACACATTCCATCAAGCGCAAACCGCTGCCGTACAACAGTTTCGCCATCAATTGGTGGGTTCCGGTCATCAATGCCAAAACGGTCTGCGCCTCTTGTTTGGTCAGAACAGTAGGAAGTAATTTTGGTTTTTCGGCGCGGACGTTCAGGTTGACAAACGCGAGGTCGCGCTTGAGAACGTCGCGATATAAAAAGAGGAGCGCAGAAAGGGCTTGGTTTTGTGTGGACGCCGCGACATTCTCTTGCGTAGCGAGATGGGTGAGAAATTGTTCGATTTCGGGCGCGCCCATTTCTTGAGGATGACGCTTGCCGTGAAACAAAATGAAGCGTTTAATCCAATGGCTGTAGGTTTCGCCGGTGCGCGGTGAATAGTGTTTGAGGGCAATGACATCTTGGACTTGGTCGAGCAGTTTTCGCGGACGTGGCGGTTCCATCGGCGCGCCTCCATTGATTTGGATAGGGACTTGGGGTAAAATGAGAACATCGTGAGACAAAGCCCGCCGCCTTTTGGCAAGCCCCGTAGGGCGGCAAATGTACCGTTCTTTGCGGGCTAATCTACCTGTCAGGCATATTATACCGCAGAATCGCAACAATTTGTGCGGGGATTAGACTGCAAGATTGCGGTATAATTCATAGTTAGGCACTTGTCAGGAATAAATTATGGAATTTTCCAAATCAACAAAAGAACATCTTGGTTTTTATGTTTATTCTCTGATTGACCCTAGAGATAAATCCATTTTTTATGTTGGCAAGGCTTCCAGCAACAATCGCGCATTTAATCATCTTCAATCAAAAAAAAGCGAGACCAATAAGCAAAAAAGAATCAAAGAAATCCGCCGTGCAGGTCATGAGCCAGTTGTAGAAATTATTCGTTATGGACTTGATTCCGAATCTGCCGCTTTTGACGTTGAAGCCGCTGTTATTGACGCCATCGGGATTGAAAATCTCACTAATGTTATAAGAGGGCATGGTGTAGAAAAAGGTCGAATGTTGGCTTCAGAAATAGAACGACTTTATGGAACCTCTCCAATATCAGTTGATGAGATTACTGAACCTTGCATTGTGTTTTTTATTCATGAAACATATTCGCCAACATTATCAGAACAAGAATTATATGATTGCACGCGCCAATTTTGGGATGTTGGCAAAGATGAGAGAGATTTGTTACTACATCGAACAGCACTTGCTGTTGTTGAAGGAGTAATAGTTCGTGTATATCGAATTGAAGGTTGGTATTTACAAGGTGCAACATTATCAAGTCGAAAATACAAAGGCACAAGAAAAGATAAACGTGAGTTCGTTGGGCAAATTGTAGATAACCACCCTTTGTTGGGGCTAAAATTAGTCGAACCTTCGGGAGAAACGATTAAAGCCATGCAAAAAGGTTTTATGTATTTACCCCGTGCCTAACAAAGCGTGCACCCGACGCTGGGGAGTCTGGCGCGATTCCAAGCATTTTTCTACGCCTCAGTATTTTTCCAGTCGGACGGCGTCCCGCCGCCCGCCCCAGCGCGGGTAACGCAAACCGTTAGACCCCTTCTTGCAAAATTAGCGTCTTATTTTTAAGTTCGGGGGTGTTATTTCCGCTCAGATTAAAGGGGAAGGATATGTTATATTTCACGAGAAAATTCGCAAAAACAAGGTGAACAATGTATAAAGACTTAATTAAAGAATTATTGCAGAAAAGCCCGCTTGAAATTGATTTAGATGTAAAGATTGAAGGACGTGTTCCTTCTATTGCAAGTTCTGAGTTTTTGACAAACAAAGAACAAGGTGATTGGGCAGAGTCTGTAGTTTTTAATGCGGTCAATGAATACTCTAAAGATTATTTTGCCGTAAAGTATGGGCGTTCAGATACTATTGCCGCTGGAGACCCTGGATTTGCTGATTTTTACCTTGCTTATCAAGATGAACTTAATTCAATAGGAAAACGCCCCGACCTATTAATTTATAAAAGGGCTGATTTTCCGTCTTTGGTGGTTGATACTGACGATGACGAACAAGTTTCAAAAGCAGTAGCAGGAATAGAAGTTCGTTCAAGTGCGTTTTTAGCAAATAGATATTCTGCCTACATGGAATCTAGGCAGACCCAATCTTTAACTAATTGCAAATCCATACAAGCGGAATTTGTAAGTTCAGGATTAGATAAATTGCTGGAAAAGAAAAATCCAGAAATTTATAAACTTATAACAAATGCAAACGAACAAACATTTAGAGATTTAGATTTTCGTCAGCCATCTTGGTCGTCAACCGAAGAATTACGGCAACTTACATCTTTACTAAAAAGGCTTAAACAAGAAATTACGGTATTACATAAACGAGATTATTTGAGCATAACTCCAAAAATTGAAGATTTATCTTTGGTAAATAGATGGATACAAAAATACAACGTCAAGCATTTTTATTTGCAGGTTTTCTTCGACAAAGCCTATGTAATTTCTTTCAAAGATATACTCACTTTAGTATCCGACTCAGATAACGAAGAAAAATTTTTCTCTATTGAGCGAGATGTAAAAAATCAAGGTAAAACCACTGTAAAGATAAATGTTCAAGTTGGCAAGGAAGTTTTAGGAAGAATCGATATGCCTAATCACGAGTCGGTTATGAAAGAACTTGATAGGGGCAGATTATTGTTCTTTGTCCGCTTTAGTGGCGGAAAAGGCTACTTAGACAATGAAGTTTTTACACGAGAAGTTATCAATGCTTGAAGAGAATTACGTTAACACCACTTCAATAATTCACAGAAAAGAATTTGCTCAATTTTTCACTCCGTCCATTGTCGCACGATTAATGGCGGAATGGGTTTTGCAAACGAAACCTGAACAGGTATTAGACCCTGCATTCGGGCTAGGTGTATTTTACAGAGAGATAAGACAATTAAACGAAAAAACAAAAGTTATTGGGTTTGAAATAGATAATTACATATTGTCTAGCATAGAGTCGTCAGCCTTAGCAGACCCATTACTAGAAATCCATAACCAAGATTATTTAGATTCTGACCCTCAAGAATTTGACGCAGTAATTTGTAATCCTCCATATCTAAGGTTTCAGAAATTCAAAAACAGATTTGACATATTGCCTAAACTGCAAGAACAGATAGGCGCAGATATTTTGGGCTATGCCAATATTGCTTCGGTTTTTTTAGTTAGATCTTTACATCAATTAAAGCGTGGTGGCAGATTAGCATACATTATGCCGTATGAGTTCTTAAATGCTGGTTATGGAAAAAAAATAAAACAGATTCTTCTTGAAGAAAATTATTTAAAGTCAATTATTATCTTTGAAAATGAAAAAGAAATTTTCCCCGAAGCAATCACTACTGTATGTGTGCTTCTTTGCGAAAAAAGCACAAACTCTTCGGACATCTCCATTTCCTTTGTTTCTAGCAGAAAGCAACTAGAAAGCATTAATTCTTTTGAAGAACTAGAGTCCGCTCTTGTTAAAAAAGACAACCTCAACCACGCCAAAAAATGGTCTCCAATCTTCGACAGCCTGCACACGAATTTTTCAATTCCAGAAGGTTTTTGTGAAATCTCCACATACGGAAATTTCAAACGCGGAATAGCAACAGGTGCAAATGAGTTCTTTGCCTTATCACCTAGCAAAGCGAAGCAATTAAAACTTCCTGAAAAATCATTGAAATTGTGCATAACAAAAAGCGCACAAATAAAAAATGAAATTTTTGATACTGAAAGCCTAAATGAACTCATTTTGAGAGACGCAAACATTTACTGCTTGGACGCAAAAGAACCTTTAGACGTTGACACAAAATCGTACATTCAATACGGCGAAGAAATTGAAGTTAATCAAAGATACCTAACAAAAATTAGAACCCCTTGGTATAAGTTAGAAGAACGGACTCCAGCACCTTTGCTTTTTGGCGTTTTTTCTCGCAATAAATACAAAGTAATTCGCAACCTCACAAACTGCATTAATTTCACCTGCTACCATTCGTTTTACCCCAATCTTATTAGGTTTAATGTTGTAGATAAATTATTCCTCTACCTGCTAAGTGATTTAGGCAGTTCAGTTTTACAAGCCAACCAAAGAAAATATGGCGCAGGATTGATGAAATTTGAACCAAATGATTTGAATAGCAGTTTTGCCCCATCGTTAAAATTATTTGACAAAATTAGTGATGATGATGTGACCCAAGCACTTAACGAAATCAAGAGCAATCCGAGTAATGGTACTCAAATAGCAAATTCGTTAATGGCTAAACTTGATATAAAGTGAAACGGCTTTTGTAAATGCAAACGAGAAAAAAATTTGTTTCTAAATACGACTTGTCAATATTCAACAGTTCCGCAACACCTGATATTGTTGCGCTATTTCTTATGGATGTAAGAGAGGTTCCGCTATTAACTGCCGATGAAGAAGTTGAACTAGCGATACAAATTGAACAAGCAAAAGTTGCTAAAAAGAAACTATTGTCCTCAAATAAATTAACTTATTCTCAAAAAGAAGAATATATCCAAAAAATCGAATTTGGACGAGACGCTTTTAATCTGTTAATTACTGCTAAGATTGTGCAACTTTGTTTCTGTAAATTTTTGCAAAATCCGCAGAATCAAAGCATGAATCGAGGAGTCGTCCCGAATTTACAGAAAATTCGGGACACAATCATTCTTCAATGCGCTATCGAGCATAGTCTTCCATTAATTTCACTTGACCAAGATATGATTAATGTTGCTAAACAAGAAGGTATTCAAGTTCTTGAGGTGTAACCATGACCACTTATTCCTATTCCGAAGCACGCGAACGACTTTCAGTTTTACTAGAACAAGCCTTATTAGAAGGACAAGTTAAGTTACGAAGCCGTGACGGGCGAATTTTCATTATCCGCCCTGAACGTCTCCAAAAAACATCTCCTTTTGAAGTGCGAAGTATAAAACTTCCGATTTCTAAAGTTGATATTCTTGACGCAATCCGTGAAAGTCGAGCAAGGTTCTCGTAACCCCAAAAACGCCCAACACAGCGAGCGCCTGACGCTGGGGATTCTGCGCACATCCCAAGCAGTTTTCTACGCCTTGTCATTTTTCTGGCTGGACGGCTTCGCCGTCCCCGCCCCAGTGCAGGTAACGCAAGCCGTTGGCACGCCCCGTCCAAAATAAGCCCTTGAAAAATCCAGCAAAAAGGTGTATCTTTGTTGTAGAAACAGACAGGAGATAATCTTATGCGCACAAAAGTTCAAAAATGGGGCAATAGTCTTGCCCTCCGAATCCCCAAAGCCTTTGCCGTTGACGCCCAATTGGAAAATGATTCTTTCGTAGAAATCAGTATCGTAAAAGGCAAAATTATTGTTACGCCAGTTCCAGCGCCAAGTTGGACGCTTGACGAATTGCTTGCGGGTATAACAAAAAAAAATCTGCACAATGAAATTGATACGGGGTCTGCCGTAGGAAATGAAGTTTGGTAAAAACTATGGCATATATTCCTGATCGCGGCGACATCGTTTGGCTTATGTTCAATCCACAAGCAGGACATGAACAGGCAGGTCATAGACCAGCGTTGGTTTTGTCCCCAAAGCAATATAACGGTAAGGTTGGCTTAGCGATACTTTGTCCAATAACAAGCCAGGTAAAAGGCTATCCGTTTGAAGTTTTGATACCTGAAGGATTAAAAGTACAAGGCGCAATTTTGTCTGACCAAGTAAAAAGTCTTGATTGGAAGGCAAGGAAAGCGGAATTTGCGTGTAAATTGCCGCCTGAAAAATTTAATGAAGTCGTGAAGAAATTAAATACTTTGATTCGCGAGCAACTCCAAAACATGTAGTCGAGTCTTGCAATCCAAAAGCGTGCCAACACAGCGAGCGCCCGACGTGTGGGATTCTGCGGCATTTTTGCGAACGGAAGCGGTTCGCCGCATTTTTCTGGTGTCAAGTTTTCCCTGCTCCCAAACAGAATCCACGCCCGCCCATACGCAGGTAACGCAAACCGTTAGCTGGCTGTTCCGTAAACTTTCCAGGTGATTTCAATGAGCAATCTAAAAACTTTGGTTATTGGCTCGAGTGGATTTCTTGGAAGGCAAATTACAAGCATTCTCGAGTTACAAGAAAGTATCATCAAAACTCATTGCCGAAATCCACTTTATCCAGATTCAATTCGTTATGATTTTTTCAATGATGATATTGAAAAATTACTCGACATACAAAAGGTAGATATTGTCATCTTTGCAGGAATGGTAGAAATCGGCCCATTAGATACTGTTCAAGCCTCGATGAAAAGATTTGCAAAGGCATGTCGAGAAAAACGGGTTATTTATCTATCAAGCGATGGAATCTTTGACGGGCAAAAGGGTTTTTATTCCGAAAAAGACGCTCCAAATTCACAAACCTTATATGGCAAGAATCTTGCCGCTTGCGAAAACATTATCGCTAAGCGTTGCCAAAATTTTTGTATTGTTCGTCCCAGTTATATCTATGGCTTCTCAAACGAAAAACTTGATGACCGCCTAACGAAAACAATGGAAACTCTCAAAGCAGGCGAAAAAGTCACTTTATTTGATGACATGTTCAAGTCTCCGTATGGGGTCAAACAAATCGCAAACGCAGTGATTGGTCTATCCCGTAGCGACTATATCGGAATTATTCACGTTGCTGGACAGCGAATGAGCGTTTATGAATTTCATCATCGGGCAATGTCATCATTAATGGTTGACACAACAAATCTAAAAAGTTGTAAAATGCCCACAGATAAAGGCTATTTGCGAGACACTTCTTTGGATAGTTCAATGTGGCAAAACATAACTAATTCCAAACCCGAAAACATCCAAGATGTACTCACTGCAAAAGATGCCATCTAACACAGCGTGCGCCTGACCCTTCGACAGACTCAGGGCAGGCAGTGTGGGAGTCTGCGCGGTTTAGGAGCATTTTCCTCGCTTCGAGTTTTTCCTGCGCCCAAGCATCGTCCACGCCCGCCCACACGCAGGTAACGCAAGCCGTTCGGCGGATACTTCAAGTCAAAAGGTGTTAAAATAACAGCGTGAAAATTTACCTTGATTTATGCGCTATTCAAAGACCGCTCGATACATCGAATCAGATTCGGATTGTTTTAGAGTCGGAAGCCGTTCTCGGAATTATCGCTTTTTCCGATATTGGACAGGTTGAATTACTTTCGTCAGAAGCATTGCTTTATGAAGGCGAACAGAGTTCTTTACCTGTCCGCAAAGAACATACTTCAGCCGTTTTAGCAAAGGCTAAAAGTGTTCTCAATGTGACTGGAAAAGAGAAATCACGGGCGGCAGAAATAATGAAGGTTGGCATCAAACCGCTTGACGCTCTTCATATTGCTTTAGCAGAATCAGGAAACGCCGATTATTTCTGCACTTGTGATGCCAAGTTGTTGCGAAATGCCAAGAAAGTAAAAGATTTAGCGGTAAAAGTATTGAATCCTGTTGATTTGGTTCAGGAGATTGAAAAATGATTACAGAAGCAAGACCTCTAATTGAAGTTAATCAGCAAGCCATAAACCTACTCTATAAAGAGTTAGGAGTGGTTGATGCTGTTCGTTTTCTAAAACAATTTACTCAAGGCCATGGAAATTACACACAAGAAAGAGAAGTTATCTTTGCAAATAAATCCCTTGATGACATTGTAAGTGAAATCGAAAAACGGAGAAAAACGGCACAGTAAAAAGATTGAGCGCAGACTATTTGTAGGCTTGCGCTCTTTCTTAATGGCAAAGGGTCTGGTAGGCAAAAACCCGCCTAACAAAGCGAGCGCCTGACGCTAGGGATTCTACGCGATTCACAAGCATTTTTCTGGCTTCGAGTTTTCCCTGCTCCCAAGCATTGTCCACGTCCGCCCACCCGCAGGTAACGCAAACCGTTCGGCGGCTTATATTTGAGGTTTTAATCATATGAATATTGCCTTAGCTGAAGAAGTCGTATTTACCTATTTACTATTGCGGTTACCAATCGTCTTTTTGTTTAGTATCATCACACTAAGCATTCAAGTATTGCGGAGCCGATTGTTTGGATACCGATTTTATCGACCGTTTCTCCTCAATATTTTTCTTGCATGGATTCCGTTTGTGTTGTCAATATTTGCACAGGGTTCCTTCCTGCGTAATGGTTATAGCTTTACGTCCTGGACATGGGCGTTTTTGTTAATCTGGTTTCTCTTTTTCCCAAATGCAGTTTATCTCATAACCGAAGTGCATCACTTTCGCGACAAAACAGACGTTCCACTTTGGTTTGATACAATCGCTTTATTATCCATTGTTTTTAACGGCATTCTATTAGGTGTCTATTCTCTGATGATTATTCACCTTTTATTACGGTCACATTTTAACTATGGAATGAGCTGGATTATTCTCATTGGATATGTGTTGCTTGCAAATTTAGGTATTTATATTGGACGCTACCTGCGTTTTAATAGTTGGGATATTGTTCGTCGCCCTCATCGTCTCATCAGCCAAACGATTGCCCAAATTAATACGTGGCGTAAATTAGGGGCAATGGCGCTCTATATCAGCCTTTTTGCCTTTTTGATTCTCACGTTTTACGTTTTTATAGAATTGGATTTTCTGTCATTCTACAGTCTTGCTCAGGCGCTCAATAAGGCAAGGGGGCAATGAGTAAATATGGAATTGTTGATAATTCAAATACACAAAGGATTCATTATATTGTCGCCTAACAAAGCGTGCAGCCGACAAGTGGGATTCGCCGCGTTTTTCAAGCTGTTTTTGGCTTTGGGTTTTTCCCGTTTCGACGCCGAGTCTCGGCCCGCCCACTTGTGGCTAACGCTCGCCGTTAGACGGTAAGAATCATAGAGTTACGCCTATGCTGCTACCGGATTATTGGCTAACACGTCCAAGCGTGACCTTTGATGATGCAACTCGGAATGCTTTTGACGAGTTGCTCAATACAAATCTCAGAAGCGGCGAGTGTCCCACCATCCAATACACGTTGCCCTACCCAAAGTGGCAATTCCTCTGCTATCTCGCCGATCATCACAATATCGCCATGCACGGTTCGGGTAATCCCAATATCGCCCTGTTTGAGCCGCGCCAAGCCAATGACCTCAACGAATTTGGCAATCAAAAAGCTATTTATGCGGCTTCGGATGGCTTGTGGGCAATGTTCTTTGCAGTCGTGGATCGTGAGCGTGTAAATTCAATCACGAACGCTTGCGTGAGTCTTGCCGATGCAGCTGGCGCGTTGCAAGGTCCATACTATGTGTTTTCTGTCAGTCAGTCGGCTCTGCCGAACAAGCCCTGGCGAACCGGCAGCGTATATCTCTTGCCTCGCGACACATTCATCACTCAGCCGCCGATGCCATTTGGACCTTACCAAGTCCATTTCGCCCAGGTTGCAAGTTTCGAGCCAGTTCAACCATTGGCACAGCTCACAATCACACCCGAAGATTTCCCTTTCTTGAGCGAAATTCGCGGGCATGCGGATGAGCGACTTGCGGAATATGCCACAGCGCTGGAAACTGGCGCGCCGTGGCCAAAAGAAAAGCGCTAACCACGATGACTCGAGAGTCACACCTGTGTATAGCGCTGTATTCTGAAAAGGGCTGGAACGAAAAGAAAAGGTATGAAACTCGTTCAGGAGTTCGAGTGATATGCTGAACCTCAACAGATTGACGCCGACAAAACTTGGCTGCCTTTGTGGTCTCTTGACAAGTAGCATCGTCGGCTTTATATACATCGTACTCTTGCAAGAACCCACTTTGACCTTTTACGCGTTTGCCTTCTTTGCCTTGATTGGTGGGCCACTGCTCGCAGGCGTCATTGCAATCTCAAGCGCGCCGGAGCGCAAAATACGATCGGCGCTTGCCGCAACGGGCATCGTTTTCGGAGTCGTCTTGGCGCTCTTTATTTTTATCTATGCAATTTTTATACGCGTAGAGACCAAACGGGTCCAGATTCCTGTATTTTGCGACGGCACATACGCCATGTCTGCTCTGCCAAGCGACCGCACCTACATCCTACCAGACGGCACAAAGGGAATCCTGCTGCTGAGCGACGCGCAGACCACGATTGCGGCAAAGGTTGACCAGACACTTTTACCGCGTCCCACAACTCTCTTTCTTATCAATAATATGTCCAAGACCATCCTTGGCAGCATTACCTTTGCAAACGACATTGTTGCCGTTTCGATGGATGCGAGCACGATTCATTTCCTCCACGAGGGGCTAGGACATCAGATACATAAAGCTACCGGGACATACGAACCGTACTTTTTGACCATGGACGCATACGGAACAAATACCGACGGGTTCTTTGAAACTACAGGAGTCTTTTCGAGTTGGAGCGCGGATGGGAACGTGAAACTTCGTTCTCACTTTATTTACAATGGTATTGCGCAAGGATGCTATATAGATGGCGCCAAGCAGAGCGTTACAAAGCTCTAACGCTTAGCCGTCGTTCTCGAAATCACCGCGCCAAGCCAAGTCCGCAGCGACTATCGGCGTCATCCGCCGCCAAAAGCGTAATCACGCGCTTGGGACACTGCAACGCGGCGTAAAATTTTTGAACCTGATTCATAGAGAATGTTCCCTCCCCTCGAGCGGTCATACACAAAGTTGGACAGGTAATTTCTTTTTCCAGTCCCTCTAACGTGTACGCTTTTGCCCATTCAAGAAAAGCGCCAAAGGTTGGCGCGCCGCTCATCCAAAGCATTAGTTCATTGGGATATTTTCACGCGCTCGGCTTTACGCCAAGCTAATTTCAAACCAAACCCGGAAAAAATGACGCAATCAATCACCGAACTGTATGTAGAACTCGCCGCGCGCATTGCGCGGCGCCTCGGTTCGCCGCGCGTGCGCGCCTTGCATCTGCCGCCGCCAAGCGGCATGCAAGAATCCGAATTCTGCGCGCTCGAATTGGACGACGGCTCTATCGGCTTTAGTTATATTCAACTCGCGGGGACTGAAGCGATGCTGCGCGAACGGTATGGCGCGCGCGGCATAGCCGGGCTGGAGGCGCTCACGCTCATCCAAGAATTTGCAGACGGCGACCCGGCTGCTCGCGCGCTCGGTTTTGCCACGCTCAATGCGCTGTCGCAACAATTGTTTTCGCGCGCGCGCTGGAGTCCCGCCGCGAGCGGCGACCCGCTGGGCGCGCTCGACCCACAACGCGGCGAACATCTTGGCATGATTGGATTGTTTATGCCGTTGCTGCCAGCTATCGAACGCGCCGGCGCGCGGCTTACGGTTTTGGAACTCAATCATGAACTCGTGCGCGACGAAACGCATTATCGCGTTACGCTCGACCCCGCCGCGTTGGCATCCTGCGAAAAAGTCGTCAGCACCTGTTCGATTATCCTCAACGACACATTGGACGACGTTCTCTTGGCTTGCCGCAACGCGCATCATTTCGCCATCGTCGGACCGACGGCGGGCTGTGTGCCAGACCCGCTGTTTGCGCGCGGCGTTGACGCGCTCGGCGGACGGCGCGTCGTCGCGCGCGAGCCGTTACTGGAAACATTCGGTAGAGGCGCCAAGTGGGGCGCATACACCGCCAAGTACGTCATTACGCGCGAAAATTATCCGGGCATCGAGCGCCTGCTCGCGGCGGCGGAATGAGGACGCTCGATTCTTTTTTCGGGATGGAAACTAATTCGCGCATCCCTTCAAAATCAACGACCAAATCATGTCTAAACCAAACGACCTTTCCCCTTTTGAAAAAATCGCGCTTTGGGCGGACAAAATCCGCGACCTTTCGGCGACGGGTTTGAATTATTCAGAAAATATCTATGATAAAACGCGGTACCAAGAACTTCAGCAGCTCGCAATGGAAATGCTTGCTTTTGCAACCGCGCAACCCATCGAAGCTCTAACGCCGCTGCAAGAAACGCTCTTTGCGCGAATGTCTCCGGTCGTTGCCGGAACCGCTGCCGTAATAAATAAAGCGGGCCAGATATTGCTCATGCGCCGTTCAGATAATCAACTCTGGGTTATGCCGGGCGGTCAAATGCAAGTCGGCGAATCTCCCGCCGAAGCGGTGGTGCGTGAAACTTTTGAAGAAACCGGCATCCGCTGCGTCGCCAAGGCATTATCAGGAATTTATGATTCGCGCCTTTGGGACAAGAACCGAAATCAACATATCTACAAATTTACTTTTTTATGCGAGCCAGTAACAGAACAAGCCGAAATACCTTCGCACTCTCACGAGACGCTTGAAAGCGGTTGGTTCGATGAAAATAAATTGCCGGATGACCTTTATGCCGGGCATGTCAAAAGAATTAACGACGCATACCAAATTTGGAAAGGCGTCGGCGTTGTACACTTTGATTAAGATGCAGCTATGCCGGTATTTTTTACGCGCGTTACACGCCCGCAGTAACGCGCGATGCAGTTCAGCGCCCCAATCGTTCTACTCGCTAAATTCGTATAGCGCGCGACAGAAGGGGTGTACTGCATTTTTCTGGCTTTGAGTTTTTCCTGTTCCCAAGCATTGTCCACGCCCGCCCACACGCAGGCAGCGCAAGCCGTTAGACCCCATTGGGAGATCATCATGAGCGACGAAAAAGAAATCCGAGAACTTGTGCAGAATTGGATGGCTGCAACAAAAGTTGGTAACTCTGCGACAGCGCTTGGTCTCATGACGGACGACGTGGTGTTCCTAGTCCCGGGCCGAGAACCTTTTGGCAAAACTGCATTTGCAAAGGCATCGGAAACCCAAGCCGAATCGTCAGTTGAGTTCGATGGTCATAGTGAAATCCTAGAGATAAAAGTTCTAGGTGACTGGGCTTATATGCTCACAAAACTTCAAGTCGTCGCCACTCTGCCGGGCAGAGAGAAACCCATGGTTCGCGCCGGACACACACTTACCATTCTGCGCAAAGAGTCCGGCAAGTGGAAAATTGCCCGTGATGCGAATTTGCTTGCGCTGGTCAACGAGTCCAGCGATGACGCCTAACAATTCATTAAGCCGACGCCGCTTTGCGGCGCGGCTTAATTCAGGCGTTAGGCGCTGAACGCAGATAGATAGAGGAGAATGAATTGCCACCAACATTTGGCTTATTCTTGCTAATCAGCTTATTATTGAATCTGCTCAAATTAGCGGTTCCTATTTCAATTCTTTCTTGGATAATTGCTTTTCTTGGTTCTCGCTATCTCTTTCTTCGGCATTCTGATAATAAGCAACGGTTAAGTTTGTCTATTGCAAGCGGAATGGCTATTTTAGTTTTTGGCGTCTCAATATGCGGGCAAGTTTTTTCTCCAATTGCTTCAATCTTCACCAAATACACCGCAACCGCTAACGATTTAGTCGGAACTTGGGTTCCAACTGACGCCGCACTAGAAAAAATGGCAAACAGTCATTTCAAATTTTCAGTCCATAGAATCTCAATTAATCAAGACGGCACATTGTCAATGATAAATATCCCAAGTGTTTGGATTAACTCAAATACTGATTCATCGTCAAATTTCTATTCAGGCGACGGTAGATGGACTATTTTAGATGACGGAACGGAAAAGAAAATTCAAATCGCTCTTAATTCAACCAACTCGCCTATACAGTTGGACTGGTTATATCCAACAAGCGAGTTTGGAATGAACTTGATTTATTTTCAATTAAGCGGCACGCACAATTCCGCGTCATTTGAAAAATGTGGTGCGCCATTTTTGAGAATGAACGATAAAAGATTTGCGCCATTTTGGGAAGCGTTGAGCAAGATAGATAGAGACAAGCTAGGTTTTACCCCAATAGCGCCAGATGCACGGGTTGAAGTTGGTGGAACTACTGGGGAAACAGATGTAATTTTGCAAATTTATGGAGATACATCTAGAACGGTCACATTTAAAAAGGTTGGAAATTCTTACGAGTGGATTCACGAACAGGAAATTCATGAAGGCAAGGATAAATGGACAGAAGAGATCGTTGTTGAGTATCAAACTGAAAATATAGATGGAATCCCGTTAAACACTATTTGGATTGATTATCGTGGACGAGATGTATGGAAAACCAGCCAAGATGGATTAACATTGAAAGACATTCAGCCGATAATTGAAGAATGGAGAATATGGAGGCAATCCCAGCCACCGTCATCGGTTTCTCTCTGTCCATAACATCTTTGGTTGTAGAAAAGCGCCTAACACAGCGTGCACTTGACGTGTGGGATTCTGCGGCTTCGAAAAGCAGAATCGAACGCCTGAGCATTTTTCGGTACAATCAGCCTGGCCCACGCCCGCCCACACGCAGGTAACGCAAGCTATTGAGGGCCTTTTCCAAAGCAAACGAGAACAATATGGAATTAACACTAAAACAACTTACCGAACACACGTGGCTGTTGCC
>Ga0232057_1085909_pt1 | contig 17435 bp, 10 predicted proteins | sample LAC_MetaT_1_FD_165508 | JGI IMG/M metagenome (GOLD analysis project Ga0232057, IMG submission 165508) | Metatranscriptome of anaerobic ammonium oxidizing microbial communities from anammox membrane bioreactor (MBR) in UC Berkley... | ecosystem: Engineered > Bioreactor > Anaerobic > Unclassified ...
GGTTGTCGCCATTGGCGCAAAGACGGTCAACAGCAGCGCCAGAACCAACACAGCAAACAATACGCGCTTCATTTTGTCTCACCTCCTCAGTTGAGCAGAATCTTCAATGTTTTCCGCCCACATGCAAAAAACATTGAAAATTGGAATCTGTGGAGAATTATACACTGAATCGCGCCCGTTGTTTCAACGAATTGACTATCCGCAATGCCCGAAATGCGGATAGTCAGAAACTTGTAATATCACTATCGGAAATCGGGTTACAAAGCGCCAACAACCGTTTTGGGGCTCTCAGGTGTTGCGCTGCGGCGCGCGCAAAGGACCTGCCCAATCAGTCATGGCTTTGGTGACGCGCGCTTCCCGAATGGCAAAGGGCCATTCCGCCGGTTGCAATAATTGGATATTGATATATTGCGTTTGCACGGGCGCAAAACCGATATGGATGGGCTCGGTATTGTTTTGTTTTTCCGCAATCTTTTGCCAGCCGCCCGCTTGTTGATTCCACACGCTCACGCGGTATCCGCGCGGCGTTTCATCTTTGGGCGGCGTCAACCGCAGACTGCTGACGCTTTCGACGCGGCCGAGGTCCAATTGAAACCACATATTCGGCGCCTGAGCTTGGACCGTCGTCCAAGCCGTGTTGGGGTTATTATCCAACGCGTTTTGCGCGTAATCGTTATTATTGCTCGCGGTGGCGTTCCACGCGGGACAGGGATGGATTTGCACTTCGCTCACCATCCATTCCGTTTCGTGCGGCGCGAGCAAATCAATCTGGGCATACCGCACGGCATACGGCGCAAACGTCACGACCACATCGCGTTGATTGCCTTGCGCGACGGCGTGCGCGGTGCGCCACGTTTGCCCGTCGCTCGAAAGGCGGACGGTGTATGCAAAGGGATACGCTTGGCCCGGCGAGCGAAACGTCAAACCATCCATCAAGCGCGCGTCGCCAAAATCTACGCGGAACCACATGTTGGGCGCTTGGCGCGCTTGACTGGACCAAAACGAACCGAGGTCGCCGTCAATCGCCAAAAGCGCCGACGCGCCATTGTGACTCGCTTCGGCGCGCCAGCCCGTGCCAATCGTCGGCGTGAGCGTTACGTCCACCGGCAGCACGAGCGCGGGACTGTGCGCGTGCGCGTCCAGCGCGACGTCGGCGAACCATGCGACGCCTTCGGCAATCAAATCCCAATGCAATTGATACAAGCCCGGCGCATTCGGCGCGGCGAGCGACGCGACAAAATCCACTTCCTCGCCCGGCTTGACCGCAAACGGCAGCGCGGTCCGAAATTCTTGGACATCAAATTGCGCGGAACCCAAGCCGTCCGCCGCGTCTTGGTTGACGCCGCGCGCGGTGAACCATTGATACGCGAGATGCACGGGATGCGCGCCGTCCGTTTCCCAAGTGCGTTTGCCGGTGTTGACCAGGTGCAGCGCCACATCCACCACCTGTCCGACTGTGAGATGCGCGGGCGTATTGTGCGCGATAAATTCCGCGCCCCATTCGAGCGGCGGAGCTTTGACGCGCACCGGCATCTCCGCCGCCGCGCCCGCGCTGTCGGCAAACCACGCCGCGCCGCGCTGTAAATCAAAACGCAAAATATATTCGCCCGGTTGGGTGGGCGTCTCGACGGCGACATTGGTCAGGGTAACGCTGTCGCGCGGCGCGATATTTTGCGGCAGCGCAAAGGGCCCCGGATACGCGGGCGCGCTCGTCTCGACGCCCAACGCATTGAACCAGCGATAGCCGAGCGTCACCGCGTCGGCGCCTTGCATGAGCCAAACTTCGGCGCCCGCATTTCGCAGGACGATATTGCCGACGACATTTTCGCCGGCTGTAATTTGGTTGCCGGGAATCGCAAAAATTTCTTGGAACTGCGCCACATACGGCGGCGCATCCGTTTTCACCGCCACCTGCGCGTCAAAAGATTTTGCGCCCGCCGCCGAAAACCAGGTGACGCCTTCCTGCACCAAATCAAACGCGAGCTTGTATTTGTCTTGGCGCAACGGCGCGCGCACGACCACATTTTCAAACGTCGCCATGCTTTGCGGCAGCACGTCTTGACGCAGTGAAAAATTGCCGGGATACGCGGCGAGTTCCACCGCGTCGCCGTTCGCGTCGTACCAGTGATAACCGAGACGCACCGGCGCTTGGCTCGCGGCTTCCCACGTTTTGGCGCCGATATTTTGCACCGTCACCGTACCGGTGATTGTTTCATTCGGTTCGAGCGCGCCGCGCACATCCAAAAAGAGATTGACCCATTTCACCGCATAATCGGGAATGGGCGTGAAAATTTGCGTAACCTGGTCAAATGTCTCGGCGCCCTGCTGACTGAACCATGTGACGCCTTCGTGCGCGAGGTCCCAGCGCAGCGTATACGCGCCTTCGGCGGACGGCGCGCGCAAAACGACCGCGCTGAATGTGGCAGTCTGTCCGGGCGGCGTGTCGGCGTCCATTTCAAAATTGCCCGCATACGGCGCGACCTGAACGAGCTGACCCTGCGCGTTGTACCACCGATAGCCGAGCCGCACATTGCTAGGTCCGCTTTTGCGCCAAGTGCGCGAGCCGAGATTTTTTACCGTGACCGCGCCGATGAGATTGGCATTGAGCGCCATGCCATTGGCGCCCGGATTGATTACGCTCTCCCATTCGAGCGCATACGGCGGCGCCTGAACCGTAATGGTCACGTCCTGCGTCGGCGAATGGAGCGCGCTGAACCACGCGCTGCCCTCTTGAATCAAATCAAATTTGACGACGTACTCGCCTTGCCACTGCGGCGCGCGCAATTTTACATTTTCAAATATCGCGGTCTGGCCGGGCAAGACGTTTTGCGCGAGTGAAAAATGCTCTATGCTTGGCGTGAGTGGAATCTCGACGCCCTGCGCGTTGTACCACCGATAACCGAGCCGAATGGGATTGACGCCGCCAGCCAGCCACGCTTTAGCGCCGACATTTTTTACGACGACGCGCCCGCCGATAATTTGATTGGTGGTCAATTGATTTTGCGGCACGGGCAGCGCGGCGATCCACTGCGCTTGAAAATCGGGCGTGGGCGGCAAGCCGGGCCAGCGCAAACGAAAATCGTTTTGGAGCGCGGCGCGCAAATCGTTGATAACTTGGGGTTTGTCGGCAAAGCCCAAGCCGGGCGGGTCGCCGGGGATACTTTGCCAGCGCGCAAAACAAAGAGCTTGAATGGGTTGATTCGCGCTGACCGAATTCCACGCATTGATTTCGTTCAGAGCCGCGCTCATCCAGCCGCGATGAGCGTTCGTCCAACCGGGGTCGAGCGGCGCCGCAGCGGTGATGAAAACGGGCAGATTGCGGAGCGCGGGCAAAACGGCGGCGAGAAAATCACGAAACGCGCGAAAATGCCAATGCCGATTTTGAAATTGGTTCACGCCTTTGGCGTCGCTCGTCACCAGATTCGCGTCATAGCCGTGCGTGAACGTGTGCAGCGCGAGCGCGTCCGCGCCGCCGCCGTGGGCGGTTATTTGAAAAAGTAAATCGGCAAAATAGCGCACCCAATCGCCTGAAGGGTTGCCGGGGTAGGTCGTCTGTGAATTAAAGGGCGCGACGGCGGCGGGGACGACAAAATCGTGTTCGTGACCCGGCAGCGCGCGAATGGCGCGACGCGCGGCATTGAAACAACGCGCATACATTTCGGGCGTAATGAGTTCGCCGGAATTGCTGGCGCCGTCAAAGCCGGGCCGCTCGCGGGCGGTATTGGGTTCGTTGCCAATAATCCAGATGCGCGCGCCTTTGGATTTTTTTACGAACGCCGCGCATTGCTGGGCAAACAAATCGTACTCGACGGAATTGGGGATGTTGCCGTTCGGCGCGCTGCCGTTCGTCAAGACGACAATGACGCCGATGCCTTTGTCGGCGAGATGGGCATAATCGCCGCTCGAGTCGGGAACTTTGACCTGCGCGCGCACGACGACCCAGCCGGGTTTGCCCGCCGCGAGCATGTGCGCTTCGCCGCCGGCATCTACCAACCCTGCGATATAGTTGGGCAAGCCGGTCACACGCGCCGAATCAAATTTTGGCGCGGGCGGTTTGGGCATTTGATGTGTGGGAAGGGGGGGAGGACTCGCAGATTGACGCACCGCATCTCACCTCTCGTGAACTGTCCGCGATTATAGCATACATCGGGACAGGTCGAGCATCCTACGTTTTCGGGCAATCGAATTCGCAGCAACAATAACACAAACAGGTTCGAGCGAATAGAATTCGCAGCAATCAAAACACGAAACGTGCCTTCGCACGTTAGTCTGCGTTAGTCTGCGGAGGCAGACTTGGCGCTCTCGTTGCCGCGATTTCTAATCGCCTCTCGCAGGAAAAAAGCGCGCGCGCGATTGGTATATCATTTGTTTCGGAATATACTAGAACGCATTGGATCAAGAGTCAGACCCAAAGGGTTTCAAAGATGATATTTGAGCAGCCAAGAGCTTGGTAAAAACCCTTTGGGTCTCACTCGGACCGAAATGGAATTTGCCAAGATCCAAAGAGTTTTGAAAGCCGAAAACCCTTTGGGTCGCGCGCGTGACGCGCGGATAAACGTATGGATCAATTGACCGATTACCTCAATGTCGTTTTTTCCGCTTATGGCACGTTCATCGAAAATGTGCCAGAAACCATTCAAACCTTTCAAAGCACGGTGCAGTGGGCGGCGATTGTGTTGTCGGCGTTGGCGGGCGTCGCCGAAGCGCGTCGGCGCGACCTCGATTTTTTCGGCGCGCTCGTGATTGCGTTCGTCGTTTCCGTCGGCGGCGGGACGGTGCGCGATGTCTTGCTCGCGCGCTATCCACTATTTTGGGTGACCAGCCCGATTTATTTTATAACCGTTCTGGTCGTCGCCGCCATTGCGGCGCTGATTATTATGCGCGGCGAAAAAAAGGTGCCCGTCATCGAGCCGCTCGTCAATCCGATGCGTAAAGCGATGCGAAACGACCAAGTTCCAAATTGGGTGATTATCGTGGACGCGCTGGGTTTGGGTTTGTGGGCGTATCTCGGCGCCGCGTTCGCGTTACAAGCCGGCGCGTCCGTGTTTGTCGCGCCCGTGTTTGGCGTCATTACCGCATCCTTTGGCGGCGTCATCCGCGACGTCTTTTTCGCCCAAGTGCCGAGTATCTTTCGACGCGGCCAATTGTATTCTACCAGCGCCGCCATTGGCGCGGTCGTTTATGTCGCGCTCTTTGTCCTCCGCGTGGACCCGACCGTCAGTTTCGTCTTGTGCGTCATCGTCACATTTACCGTACGCATGGCGTCGGTGCGGTACAATATCATTTCCATGTAAACGCGCCTGCCGCCAAATAAAATCAACTTGGCGGCGGGCCGCGTCAAAATTTTTCGTTTTGCTTTATGCTGACCTATGCCCATGCGCGCGCGGAAATCGAAAAACTCGTCGAAACGTTTGCGCGCAATGAACGCGCGCTGCATGACGCCCAAGAAGCGCAAATCGAAAATAATTTTATTCGCCCCCTCTTTCGTTATCTGAATTGGAACGTGGACAATCAAGGGCTGGCGCGCGCGCAGTGGGAATTTGTGTTACAGCGCACCGAACGCCGCAAGCGGCCCGATTACGAATTGTGGCTCGACGGGCGGCGCGTCCTCATCATGGACGCAAAAAAAGTGAAATACGAAATGCACGACCCGCGCTGGCTCAATCAGGTTTATTCTTACGCCTACTCGACACAAAACGATCCGCCCACGCGCAAAACCGATTTCGCTATCCTCACCGATTTCCAAGAATTTATCGTCCTCGACTGCACGCTCCTCGCCGGCACGCCGCAAGCGATCAACAATTTTCGCGTGCTCGATTGGCGCTATCCCGATTACGTCGCGCGCTTTGACGAATTGTGGGAATTGTTCGAGCGCAATCATGTTTTGCGCGCGAGTCAAACGCGCGACGCGGGTTTGTGGGCGCGTTATCTTGTGCCCAAAAAAGTCAAAGCGAATCGCGTGCCGCCCGACAAGGCATTTCTCGCCGCGCTCGACGATGTAAAAACGGGCTGGCGCGTCCGTCTCGCCAAAGACATGAAAAAACACAATCCCGCGCTCGGCGGCGATGTGTTGACGGCGGCGGTGCAGTTGTGGATTGACCGCTTGATTTTTATCAAGGTGTTGAGCGACCGCGAAATCGAAGACGATTATCTCGCGCAAATGGCGGAGGTGGTGGAACGCGACGGGCTGGCGGAAAATCATTTCGGTTGGTTCGCGGCGACGCGCGGCATTTTTCAAAAGCTGAATCAAATTTACAACGGCACGATTTTTGCGCCGCGCCCCGAACTCGAAGCGGTGAACGTCTCGAACAAAGTGGTGCGCGAAATCATTGGCGAACTGCTGCCCGAAAATTCGCCGTACAATTTTGCTTCGCTGCCCGTCGAAATTTTGGGAACGATTTACGAACGCTTTTTGGGGCGCGTCGTGCACGCGACGGACAAGCAAGTTCGCATCGAGGACAAACCGGAAGTCCGCAAAGCCGGCGGGGTGTTCTATACCCCACAATACATTGTCAATTACATTGTCGCGCAAACGGTGGGCAAACTTTTGGCGGAATGTAAAACGCCCGCCGACGTGGCGCAATTGAAAATTCTCGACCCCGCGTGCGGCAGCGGCAGTTTTCTCATTGGCGCGTACGACGCGTTGATTCAGTGGCACGAAAATTATTACGGCGACAAGACGCGTTGGTCGCAGCGCGACCGCGACGCGGCGTATTATGATGCCGATGGACGCGTGCGGCTCACGGCGAAATTGAAACGCCAAATTCTCGTCAACAATCTTTTTGGCGTGGACATTGACGCGCAAGCGGTTGAGGTGACGCGCTTGTCGCTTTCGCTCAAAGCGTTAGAGGACACGCGGCGCGCGGAACTGTATCAAGAAGTGGATTTGTTTCATCAACGCGTCTTGCCCGACCTGACGCAAAATATCAAGTGCGGCAATTCGCTGATTGGGACCGATTTTATTTTTACCGACGCGGACGAATTGCGGCGCGTGAAACCATTCGATTGGCGCGCGGAATTTCCTTCCGTTTTCAAACGTGACGGGTTTGGCGATGTAATCATCGCAGAAACCCGTCACGTTTCGAGCGCGGGTCTTGGATTCGACGCGGTGATTGGGAATCCGCCTTGGCTCATGGCTGGCTATTACGTCGGGGGTGAAATCGAATACCTCAAGCATAATTACATTTCTGCTGAAGGAAAGTTTGACCTTTACTACCTCTTTATTGAACAAGCAACACGACTGATTAACGCCAATGGACAATTTGGAATGATTATTCCAAATAAATTCTTTCACACTAAAGCGGCAACCAAACTGCGCGAATTTCTTGCATCAAAGAAATTGATAAATTTGCTGATTGATTTTGGAGACGAAAGAGTTTTTTCAGATGCGACAAATTACTCGGCCATATTGATTTTTGATGCCACGCAAAACGACTCGTTCTCGTTTATGCGCGCAACCACAGGTTTACAAATATCAGAATCACACGCAATTGCGTTCAATCGTATTGGGAAAGAACCGTGGCATTTTGAGGATAACTCCATACAAGAACTGTTTACCAAAATGGAAAAACTTGGCAACCCGCTCAAAGAGATTGTTGCTCGATTTGGCACTGGTGTACAAAGTGGGGCAGATAGAATCTTGATGTTGGATAAAGAGGCAGCAATCGGACTCGGATTGGATGAAAACATACTCCGTCCGATTTTACGAGGACGCGACGTAAGAAGATACAAACCTGTACTTGCAACAAAATTGCTCGTATTTCCTTATGCAAGTAACGACGATTTTGATTTGTATAATGAAGAAGTATTACGCTCTCTGCATCCGAACGTACTCGCTTATCTGACACAAAATAAAAAGAAACTTGCAGACCGAATTTGGTTTGGAAAAAATGCAACCGAGTTATCAGGAGAATGGTACGGGATGATGTATCTCGATTCAGCAGAATCGTTTCGTTCACGCCATCTATTGACGCCAAGTTTGAGCAACAAATCAAATTTCACGTTGGGCAATGGGACATTTTTTGTAACAGGAACAGCAGGCGTCACATCCATTATTCCAAAGAATATTGCAGAAAACATTTCGTATTTGCTTAGCATCTTGAATTCGAATCTTTTGTCATTTTTTGCGACACATCACAGTCCGATATTTCAAGGCGCATATTACAAATTCAGCGCGCCATATCTGAAACAATTGCCCATCCGCACGATTGATTTCACCGACTCCGCCGATGTCGCGCGGCATGACAAACTCGTTGCGCTCGTCGAACGCATGTTGACGTTGCACCAACAACGCGCCGCCGCGCAAACCGAAACCGACCAACAAATTTTCCAACGCCAAATTGACGCGACGGATAAAATGATTGACGCGTTGGTGTATGAATTGTATGGCTTGACAGAAGAGGAGATTGCGTTAGTGGAACGGCAATAAAAATTTTCGGCTGGAGCGTTATGCTTTACACTCCAGCCGAAACCCCGCAGCGTCTATTTCGCGTACTCGTAAAAACCCTTGCCGCTTTTGCGGCCCAGATGACCCGCGACGACCATGCGGCGCAAGAGCGGCGGCGCGGCATATTTCGGGTCTTTGGTTTCGGCGTACATTTCATCCGCCACAAACAAAATCGTATCCAAACCCACAAAATCCGCCAGCGTGAGCGGCCCCATCGGATGATTCATCCCCAATTGCATCCCCGCGTCAATATCTTCACGCGACGCCATCCCGTTCTGATAAAATCGAATCGCGTCGAGTTGATACGGAATATAGAGCGCGTTGACAATGAACCCCGGATAATCTTTGGCGACAATGATTTTTTTGCCGAGCCGTTCGCCCAGCGCGCGTGAAGTTTCCAGCGTCTCGACGCTCGTCAGAAACGAACACACAATTTCGAGCAGCGCCATGACCGGCACCGGATTGAAAAAGTGCATCCCCAAAACCTTGTCCGGTTTGCGCGTCATGGCTGCCAGCGCCGCAATCGAGAGCGACGAACTGTTGGAGGCGAGAATTGTTGCCGGGCGCGTCGCCGCGTCGAGCTGCGCGAAAATTTCTTTTTTCCGTTCCAGATTTTCCACCGCCGCTTCAATCACATAATCGCACGCGCCCAAATCTTGCAGCGCCGTCGTGCCGCGAATGCGCGCCAGCGCGTCCGCTTTGGCTTGGGCGCTCAATTTATTGCGCGCCACCGCGCGCTGCATCGAATCGTCCAACCGCGCGAGCCCTTTATGCAAAAGGTCGTCATTCATCTCGCGCACAATGACGTCGAAATTATTTCGAGCCAGCGTTTCGACGATGCCGCTGCCCATCAAGCCGCAGCCGACTACGCCAACAGTTTTGATTTCCATAAGAGCTCCATAAATGTAAAATCGCCGTTCCGAAAAAAGCGCGCTCTGCGCTACGGCGTCGGCGTTGCCGCCGGTTCGGACGGCATTTCCGTCGGCAAGACAAATAATTCCGCGTCAGCCGGCGGCGTAATCGTGATGTTGCCGTTCAAATCCGCAAGTTGCAGCAGCAATCCGAACTCGCCATTTTGCGCCGGGTCATTCGGGTCATGGCCCACAATGCCCATTTTCACCTGATGCAAATAACCGTCCGCGCACGCCCAAAATTTAAATTCCGCCGACTCGATGGCGTCCAAATCTTGCTGCGTCGCGCCCGTCGCGCCCGCGAGTTTGCTAAACGCGTTCGCCACGGCGGACTTGTCGCCCGCATACACTTGACATGCTTGACCATCCAGCGTTTCCGCGCCAGCCAATTTGAAATCCGCCGGTTCAAAACCGCTTTCGCTGAATGACTTGAGAAACTGTTCCGGCGAAAGCGGCAGCTGCGCGATGGACGCGATTTCGGGCGGCGCATGGTACCATTTTTCCTCCCCCGCGCCAATCACCGGCACGGGGCCCTTGAAATACGCGTTGCCGTTGTGCATAATGACCTCGAACGGTTTGGCGGGGTCGCGCCCCAGCGAAGCGTTCAAGAACCCTTGCGTCGAAAAATGCGCGTCCTGCTGATTGACCTCGCCTTGAATTGCCACGAGCGTCACCAGCTGCGCGTCGTTCGGCGTAGCTGTCGCGCCGTCCGCCGCCGCGAAATCGCCCTTGCCCGTAATTTCGAGTTTGACGCGATACGCTTGCGCGTCGCGCGTCTTGAGCAGCGCTTGCGCCAACGCGCCGGAAGCGGCGGAATTGTCGGATGGCGCGGCAACGGTGGGCGGAACGGCGGTGGGCGGAACGGGCGTCACCGTCGGGGGCAGCGGCGTCGGCGTCGGCGTCGCGCACGCGGCAAACAAAACAAGCAGCAGCGCACAGAGCGCGCCAAAAATACTAGAGCGTTTCATGAAAACTCCTTGACGCGCGCGGCGCGCGTAATTATGGATTGGGCATGGGCGACGGTTCGGTATCCGACGTTGGCGCTTGAAAATCTTGGACATTTTCCGGCGCCGTAATTTCAATGGCGCCGTCGTGGTCGTACAACTCGATGGTCAATTCGACCGTCGCGCGCGCGGCAGGATTTGCCGGGTCGTGGCCCTCCACCAAACCTGCGAGGCGGTGCATGTATCCGTCGCTGCACGTCCACACGCGAAACTCGGCGCGGTCCAGCGCTTGCAATTGATTGCCGGCGCGCGCGCTGCCCGCGATGCCCAACAATCCTTGCGCGAGTTTGGTATCGCGCGCCAACCAACGCGTACAAGTTTGCGCGTCCAACATCTCGCTGCCCTCATTTTGAAAAACGGCATTCTGCACATCTTGCCATTCCAATTGGGCGAGCAAACTCTTGACGCCGGGCGCGTCGTGCGTGACATTGCCCAATTCTTGCGGAAAGCGATACCACTGCGCGGGATTGACGCCGGGGATGCCATTCAAACCTTTGAGATATGTCACGCCATCCAAAACAATCAAGTCAAACGTCGTCGCGTCGCCCGCCTCGTTCATGACGCCCGAAAGCGTGAGCGTGCGATTGTCGCCATTCTCGGCGCCCTGCGCGCTCAAACCATTTTGCGGGACCAGCTTGCCCGCTTGGGTCAGCGCGACGGCGGACGTAATTTTATAGCGCACGCGTTCGATGGCGCGCGTACGCGCAAAGACTTGGGCGACTTGGGACGGCGGCGCCTGCTCCGCCAAAGGCGTCGCCGTCGGCGCCGCAAGCGCAACGGTCGGCGCAACCGTCGCCGCAGCGACCGCAGCGGCGGTATCGGACCGCGCGGCGCCGCTTTCGCACGCCACAATCGTCAAACTTGAAAATGCCGCCAAAAACAAGAAACCTAAACGAAAATATAATTGCATACCCTTCAACACGACAGCGGAGCGCGTATCCGCTGAATTGTATGCGAATTTCGCTTGCAATCAAAAAAGGTTGCGGGTATAATCTTGTAAAATTTTAATAAACGCCTCGTAAAGTCCATGATTCGTTAGATTGATTTGGGGGTGCGTTATGAATCAAGAATCGTTGCAGAATATGGCATCGCTTCCCGGCGCGACGCCATTCGTTCAGGTTCCTCTTGCTTCGGAAAATCTAACGCCCGTTGACGCGGCGCCGCCGTCCGCCGCTGCGCCTTCGGGTTGGGAACGAGCTCATTCGAGTTACGCGCAAGGACAGATTTTAGAATTGCCCGTCGTCGGCTATAATCGCGGGGGCTTGTTGGTAGATTTGGGCGGCACGCGCGGTTTTGTGCCTTCGTCGCAATTGAGCAATTTTCCGCGCCGCGCCACCGAAGCCGAACGCGATGCCGAACTGGCGCAGTACGTCGGCAAGACGCTCCAACTCAAAGTAATCGAGTTGGACCGCATGCAAAACCGTTTGATTCTCTCGGAGCGCATCGTGCGCCCGCCCGTTTCGCGCAGCGAGCAATTGCTCAATTCGATTCAGCCGGGCCAACAGTTGAACGGCACCATCCGCAATGTCACCGACTTTGGCGCGTTTGTAGATTTGGGCGGCGTGGAAGGTTTGATTCACGTCTCTGAAATGTCTTGGCAGCGCGTCGGCCATCCGCGCGATGTGTGTAACGCGGGCGACCGCGTGCTGGTGTATGTGATTGATGTGCATCGCGCGCAGCGCCGCGTCGGTTTATCGCTCAAACGTTTGACGCCCGACCCGTGGGCGTTGACGGGCGAACGGTACAAACCGGGCGATACGGTGGACGCGGTGATTACAAACATCGTTTCCTTTGGCGCGTTCGCGCGTTTGCCCGAAGGCGTCGAAGGATTAATTCACACGTCTGAACTGGCGGAAGGAAATTTTTTGCATCCCAATAATGTCGTCCACGAAGGCGATACGGTGTGCGTGCGCGTCATGGCGATTGACCCGGCGCGCCAACGCATCGCGCTGACGCTGCGCAAAAATGCGGCGAAACGTTCGCCGACCGCCGCGCCGCTCGCGGGGCCCATCGAATTGGACGACAGTTATTGGAATAGTCTTGTCTACGAATAATGCCACGCCGCGCTAATCCTCCCTCCGACGCGCCCGCCGCGCGCAAAAAACCGTCTCCGCCGCCCCAAAACGATGGCTCGCGTTTTCGTCTCAATCTCAGCGCGCAGCGCAAACGCGAGCTCGGCGCGCTGCTGCTCATTGCCGCAGGCATTCTGACGCTGTTGAGTCTGTTCGGGTTTGCCGGTTCGATTTCGGCGCTGTGGGCGACGTTCTTGACGCGTTTCGCCGGTTACGGCGCGTACGCGCTCGCCGCGCTCGCCATGTACGCGGGCATCGGTCTGTTTCGCCGCCAAGAAAATGTGTTTGGCGATTTTGAAACGCCGTGGGGCCGCATCGTCGCGTTCGAAATCATTTTCATGGCGGGCTGCGGTTTACTCTCGCTGGCAATGGCGGCGGACGACCGCGACGCGATGCGTCTCGCCGATAACGGCATGGCGGGCGGTTATCTCGGCTTGGCGGTCGCTACATTGTTGACACGCGCGTTCAGCATCGTGCTGGACCCGAACTGGGCGGCGGCGCTGGCGGCGCTCGTTTTGTGCTTGCTAATTTTGTTCATGCTGCGCTTTGCGTTTGATTTGACCGCGCTGAGCGCCTTTGTCGCGCGCACGCTCGAAAATTTGCGCCCGACGCCCGCCGCTGCGTCCGCCGCGCCCGCGCGTTTTGCGCCGCCGCCGCCCGCGCAAAATCTCGCGCCCAATCGTCCGCTCGTCCAATTACCCTTGCCCAAACAAGCGTCGCCGGACGATGCCGCCGCAGTCGAGGACGCGGAAATTACAGAGCCGCCCGAACCGAAACCTGCCGCGCGTTTGCCTTTTTTGAATTTGGGGCGCAAGACGGAAAAAACCAAAACGCCGCCGCCTACGCCGACGCTCGACCCGCTGCTCGCCGTGCCGTACGCGCAAGCCAGCGCGCGCATGGGACACAATCCTTCGCTTGACCTTTTGGAAATTTCTTCGGAAGCGGCGTACGCCCAAGCCACCGCCGCGCAAAAAGCGCGCATCATCGAAGAAACGCTTTCGCATTTTGGCATTCCCGCCAAAGTGGTCGAGACAAACGCGGGGCCCACGATTACACAGTTCGCCGTCGAACCCGGTTTCATTGACCGCAAAGGTTTGGACGGCGCCGTGCAGCGCCGCAAGGTGCCGGTGAATCGCATCCTCGCGCTGTCGAACGACCTCGCGCTCGCGCTCGCCGCATCGCCGATTCGCATCGAAGCTCCGGTGCCGGGCCGCAGTTATGTCGGCATCGAAGTGCCAAATGAATCTATCGCAATGGTGAGTTTGCGCGGCGTCTTGGAAACGCCGGAATACAAAAAAGTTTCGCAAAAAGCGATTCTGCCGTTCGCGCTGGGGCGCGATGTCTCGGGCGTCGCCAAAGCGGACGATTTGGGCAAGATGCCGCATCTGCTCATCGCGGGCGCGACGGGTTCTGGCAAGTCCGTCGCCATCAACGCCATCATCGCGTGTTTATTGTTCGCGCACTCGCCCGATTCGTTGCGTCTGATTATGGTGGACCCGAAACGCGTCGAGTTGGTCAATTACAACGGCATCCCGCATCTGCTCGGCGAAGTGATTACAGACGTCAATACGGTGGTGCCCGCGCTGCGGTGGGCGACGCGTTTGATGGATTTGCGGCTCGAAGCGTTCTCCAAAGCCAAAGCGCGCAACCTCGAAGCGTACAACCAAAAGATGGACAAGGAGAATGGCGCCAAATTGCCGTACGTCGTCATTATCATTGACGAGTTGGCGGATTTGATGCTCGCCGCGCCGGACGAGACGGAGAAATTGATTACGCGTTTGGCGCAGCTCGCGCGCGCGACGGGGATTCATTTGATTCTTGCGACACAACGCCCATCGGTGGATGTGGTGACGGGGCTCATCAAAGCAAATTTCCCCGCGCGCATTTCGTTCGCGGTGACAAGTTCGGTGGATTCGCGCGTCGTCTTGGATTCGCCGGGCGCGGAAAAATTATTGGGACGCGGCGATATGTTGTACATGGCGCCCGATTCCGCCAAACTGCAACGGATGCAGGGCTGTTTTGTTTCGGACGAAGAGCTGGCGCGTCTGGTGAATTATTGGCGCAATCTGCAAGCGGATTTTGATTACACGCCCAAAGCGCCGTGGGACGAACCGCGCCAAAAAGCGGAGGGGGAAGAAAAAACCGGCGACGCGTTGACCGAGGACGCGATTCAAGTGATTCGCACGACCAACGCGGCGTCCATTTCGCTTTTGCAGCGCAAACTCGGCATCGGCTATCCCCGCGCCGCGCGGCTCATGGATCAACTTGAAGAGATGGGCATCGTCGGGCCTGATGAAGGCAGCGGCAAACCGCGCGCGATTTATCTGCCAGAAAAAGCCAAGAAAAAGAAATAAGCCAACCTTGCGCGACGACGCGCTGACAAAACGGTCCGCGCGCCCCGGCGGGACATTATGTCTGATTCGCCAAATCGTACGCTGAACGAAAAAGCAAAATTTTTCCAAGCGCTCCACGCCCAAGCGGGCGCGTTTATCATTCCCAATCCGTGGGACATTGCCACCGCGCGGATGCTCGCGCAGTTGGGTTTTCAAGCGTTGGCGACGACCAGCGCCGGGTATGCCTTTTCGCGCGGTCAGCGCGACAATACGGTTAGCCGCGCTGAAATGATGATGCACCTCGCCGAGATTGCGGCGGCGACGCCGCTGCCTGTCAGCGCGGATTTGGGCAATTGTTTCGGCGACGACCCCGCCACAGTCGCGGAAACTATTCGGCTGGCCGCCGACGCGGGCGTCGTCGGTTGTTCCATCGAAGATTCCACCAATCGCCCGACCGACCCTTTGTATGATTTTGATTTTGCGGTCGAACGTGTGCGCGCCGCCGTCGCCGCCGCCCGCGCGTTGCCGTTTCCGTTTACGCTGACCGCGCGCGCGGAAAATTATTTTATCGGTCGCGCCGACCTGTCCGATACGATTCGGCGGCTCGAAGCGTTTCGCGCGGTGGGCGCGGATGTGGTGTACGCGCACGGGATGAAAAACCGCGATGACATTGCGGCGCTGGTTCAAGCGGTGGCATGTCCGGTCAATGTCATGCTCGGGGTCAAAGGCGTCGCGCTCAACTTGCAAGACCTCGCGCGCTTGGGCGTCAAACGGGTGAGCGTGGGACCTGCGCTTTTTACGGCGGCAATGAGCGCGGTGTATCGCGCTGGCCGCGAAATGCAAACGCACGGCACATTCACCTTTGCCGACGAATCTGAGAATTTGGGCGAGTTGGCGCGGATTATGCTCTGACGCGCATGACCCCTCACCCCCTACCCCTCTCCCAGAGGGCGAGGGGGGATTTTAATAAAGCCAACGTCACGATGCCGCTGGTCACTCCCACACCCCAGCGGGCGAGGGGGGATTTTAATAAAGCCAATGTAACGATGACACTGGTCACTCCCACACCCCAGCGGGCGAGGGTAATTTTAGTAAAGCCAATGTAACGATGCCGCTGGTCACTCCCACACCCCAGAGGGCGAGGGGAATTTTAGTAAAGCCAATGTAACGATGACACTGGTCACTCCCACATCCCAGAGGGTGAGGGGAAATTTTATGGGTCGGAAATCCGAAGGATTTCATATCCTGCAACTTTGTAAAGAACCACTTCTTGAACAAGATAAAATTGCGGCGTACGAAACCTTTTGAAAACATATTTGCAGATTGCGCCGGGCGCGCGACGCGCCTCTTGCCGAGTTTGAAAAAATTGCGGCGGCGTATCCGGCGTTTAGCGTTCACGTTTCGGAGGTTTGAAATTTTTTAGGCGGTTCCTCTATTCGCGCGTATAATACGCAGGTTCAATTTATTTCATAGCGGCGCGCTCGTTCGTGGGAATTGGCGCAGTTCGTATTGTTCAGCAAGGAATTTTTTTTATGGCGAAATCTCGCAGACCGATCCAAAACAAAGAACAAAAACAAAAAGATACCATCGAGGTCGAAGGCACCGTCACCGAAGCGCTGCCCAACGCCATGTTTCGCGTGAAACTCGATACGGGTCACGAAGTGCTGGCGCACATTTCGGGCAAGATGCGAATGTATTACATTCGGATTCTGCTCGGCGACCGCGTGCGCGTGGAACTTTCGCCCTACGACCTGACGCGCGGCAGAATTACGTATCGCTTTCGCACCTAGCCGTTGGCGGCGCTTGGCGCGGTTTGCATTCGGTCATCCGCAGCATGTCCATTATTCGGCAACCTGTATGCGCCGACAATCGCTGGTATCCCCGCGATGCGGCGCATTTGCGTTTTGTACTGGACGAATTGTTTGCAAACGTGCCGGCGCAAACCGACGCGGGCGAATTGCTCGCGTTGATTGCGCCGCACGCGGGCATTCAATTTTCGGGCCAAACCGCCGCGTACGCGTATCAACGGCTCGCGGGCGCCGCATTTGAGCGCGTCATTCTTTTGGGCCCAAGCCATTATCAAGCTTTCGACGCGCCCGCCGTGAACCGCGCGGATTTTTTTGAAACGCCGTTGGGCGTTGTCCCGGTGGACACTGAACTTGTGCGCGACCTCCGCGCGCAAATCGAAATCCAGCTGGTGAGCGCCGAGCGCGAACATTCCCTCGAAATGCAGCTGCCCTTTTTGCAGCGTCAACTGCAAAAATTTTCCATCCTGCCCGTGATGCTGTCGCATCCATTTTATTTGTACGGTCTCGGCGCGCAGAATGAATGTGAAACGCTGGCGCACGCGCTCGCGCCGCGCTTGAATCAAAACACGCTGCTCGTCGCCAGTTCGGATTTATCGCATCTGCACAGTTACGACGCGGTGACGTATTTTGACCAGGGCTTGGAAAATCTGATTGTCGAATACAACCTTGGCGCGTTGGTGGATTTTATGGTGAACGAGGGCGAACCGCGCGCGTGCGGCGATACGGCGATTGTGACGGCGCTCTTGACGGCGCGGCTGCGCGGGGCAAACACCGTGCGCGTATTTTATCGCTCCAATTCCGGCGATGTAACGGGCAACCGCGAAGCGGGACAGTACACGGTGGGCTATATGGCGGCGGGGA
>Ga0232057_1049655_pt1 | contig 17038 bp, 16 predicted proteins | sample LAC_MetaT_1_FD_165508 | JGI IMG/M metagenome (GOLD analysis project Ga0232057, IMG submission 165508) | Metatranscriptome of anaerobic ammonium oxidizing microbial communities from anammox membrane bioreactor (MBR) in UC Berkley... | ecosystem: Engineered > Bioreactor > Anaerobic > Unclassified ...
ATGTGATATAATGAAATTACCCCAATGCAGGTGGAATCCTTTGGGTTCTATTTCTATAATTCGCATATCGCCCCAAAAACGATAGGTCGAAAAATTGTCACAGTGCGCCCCGCGCGCCGCTCGTGATTCTCAAGGAGGAGACAGGAATATGGACGAGACAAAAATCCTTTTGTCGGAAAAGGACATGCCAAAAGCATGGTACAACATCAATGCCGATATGCCCGTGCCGCCTCAGCCGGTGCTGCATCCGGGAACGATGGAGCCGGTAACGCCCGATTTTCTCGCCGTGCTCTTTCCAATGAATTTGATTTTGCAAGAAGTTTCCACCGAACGTTGGATTGAAATTCCCGAACCTGTCCGCGACATTTATCGCCTCTGGCGCCCGACGCCCATGTATCGCGCGCGCCGTCTAGAAAAAGCCCTTGATACGCCCGCGCACATTTATTACAAATACGAAGGCGCCAGCCCCGTCGGTTCGCACAAACCCAATACCGCCGTCGCGCAAGCATTCTTTAATAAAGAAGCCGGCACCAAAGCCCTGACCACCGAAACCGGCGCAGGTCAATGGGGCAGCGCGCTCTCGATGGCGTGCAACTTTTTCGACATTGACCTCGAAGTGTACATGGTCAAAGTCTCGTATTTCCAAAAACCCTACCGCCGCATCATCATGGAAAATTTCGGCGCGCACGTCTTTGCCAGTCCGACCGACCACACCAATTACGGGCGCAGCGTCCTCGCGCAAAATCCCGAATCGCCCGGCTCGCTCGGCATCGCCATCTCGGAAGCGGTCGAAGTCGCCGCCACGTCGAACGGCACGAAAAAATATTCGCTCGGTTCAGTGTTGGGTCACGTCTTGATGCACCAAACCATCATTGGACTCGAATCGCTGCAACAGTTGGAAATTGCGGGCGAATATCCTGACATGGTGATTGGCTGCGCGGGCGGCGGCTCGAATTTCGCGGGCTTTACCTATCCGTTCCTCTGGAAAAAATTCACCGAAGGCAAAAACGTCCGCGTCATTGCCGCCGAGCCGGCGTCGTGTCCGAGCATCACGCGCGGCAGATACGCGTTCGATTACGGCGACACCGCCGCGATGGCGCCCATCGTCAAAATGCACACGCTCGGTCATACCTTTGTGCCGCCGGGCATTCACGCGGGCGGTCTGCGCTATCACGGCATGGCGCCCAGCGTTAGCGCATTGGTGGATCACGGCGATATTGAAGGCCGCGCGATTCCGCAAACCGCCGCGTTCGAAGCCGCCGTCCAATTCGCGCGCGCCGAAGGCATCATCCCCGCGCCCGAAACCGCGCACGCGATTCGCGTCGCCATTGACGAAGCGTTAAAATGCAAAGCCAGCGGCGAGAAAAAAGTGATTGCGTTCAATTTGAGCGGCCACGGTCACTTTGACATGATGGCGTACGAAGCGTACTTGCACGGCAAACTGGAAGATTACGAATATCCGCAAGCGGCGATTGAAGAAGCCATGACGCATCTGCCACAGGTGGCGATGTAATAAAAATGTGACGGGTGACGGCGAGTTTGCGTATCTTTCGGTTGCCGTCGCCCGTCGCTTTTGCTTGCCCCATGAATCTCCGCCTTGTGGGCCCTACGCCGCTCCCGCCCACCGTCCGCGACGCGCTCGCGCGTCCGATGCTCAATCATCGCGGGCCCGAGTTTGCCGCAATGCAGACGCGCATCGTCAACTCGCTGCAACATTATTTTCAAACCGCGCACGATCTTCTCCTCTTTACCTGCTCCGGCACCGGCGGCTTGGAAGCAGCGTTGGTGAATCTCCTCTCGCCGGGCGATGCGGTCGTGGCGGTTTCCATCGGCGTTTTTGGCGACCGCTTTGCCGACATTGCCGAAGCGTTTGGCGCGCAGACACACCGTTTGCGTTTTCCTTGGGGCAGCGCGGCGGACCCAGATGCGCTGCGCGCCAAACTTGCTGAAATCAAAAACGCGCGCGCCGTTCTCATCACGCACAACGAAACCTCGACGGCGACGACGAATCCGCTCCAAGAGCTCGCGCGCGTGGCGCATGAAAATTCGGACGCGCTCTTGCTGGTGGACGCCATCAGCTCGATGGGCGCCATCCATCTGCCGGTGGATGAATGGGGCGTTGACGTTGCCGTCACCGGTTCGCAAAAAGTATGGATGATTCCGCCGGGGCTGGCGATGGTGAGCGTGAGCCCGCGCGCGTGGGCCGCCTACGCGCACGCGCGCATGCCGCGCTATTATTGGGATTTCAAAAAAATGCGCGACGCCATCGCCAAAGGGCAAACATCCTTTACGCCCGGCGTCAATTTATATTTCGCGCTCGACGCCGCGCTGGATTTAATGAACGCGGAAGGTTTCGAAAACATTCGCGCGCGGCACGCGCGCCTTGCCCAACACACGCGCGCCGGCGCGCAAACCAGAGGGTTTGAATTATTCGCCGACCCCAAATTTGCGTCCAACACCGTGACCGCGTTACGCGTTCCGCCGGGCGTGAACGGCAAAAAGTGGCGCCAAGTTTTGAATCAGACGTTCGACACGGTTATCGCGGGCGGCCAAAAAGAATTGACCGACAAAATCGTTCGCATCGGTCATCTCGGCTGGGTCAATGAAACCGAACTCGACGCGTGTCTCGACGCCATGACTGCCGCGCTGCCATACGCGCAAGCCAATTAAAAATGTATTCCATTCTCATTGCCGACCCCATCGCCAGCGAAGGCGTCCAAATTCTCGAACGCGCGCACCGCGTGCGTTTTGACCCCATGATTACGGCGGACGCGCTGCGCGACGCGATTTCCAATTATGACGCGCTCATAGTCCGCAGCCGCACCAAAGTCACGGCGCAAATTATTGACGCGGCGAAACGCTTGCGCGTGATTGGCCGCGCGGGCGTCGGCTTGGACAATATTGACGCGGAAGCGGCAAAAGCGCACGGCATCCAAGTCGTGAACGCGCCGTACAGCGTGACCGTTTCGGTGGCGGAACACACGCTCGGCTTGATGATTGCGCTCGCGCGTTTTATTCCGCAAGCGGACGTTTCGCTGCGGCGCGGCGAGTGGACCAAAAGTAAATTCATGGGCACCGAAATTCAGGGCAAGACGCTCGGCATCGTCGGCTTAGGGCGCATCGGCTCTACCGTTTCGCCGCGCGCCGTCGCATTGGGGATGCGCGTATTGGCGTATGACCCCTACATCACGCGCGCCCGCGCGCTCAATTTTGGCGCGGCGATGGTGGACACGCTCGAAGAGCTGTTGGCGCAAAGCGATTTCGTTTCCATTCACACGCCCTTGATGCCGACCACGCGCGGTTTGTTTAGCGATTACGAATTTGAACGCATGAAACCGAACGCGCGTTTGATTTTTTGCGCGCGCGGCGGCGTGGTGGACGAACGCGCGTTACTGCGCGCGCTCGAAGAGGGCAATCTCGCCGGCGCAGCTTTGGATGTATTTGAAACGGAACCGCCCGGGCAAAATCCGCTCATGCAGCATCCGCGCGTCATTGTCACGCCGCATCTCGGCGCCATGACGCAAGAAGCGCAAACCAAAGCCGCCGTCGAAGTCGCGGAACAAGTCACGCGTATTCTCAAAATGCAAGCGGAACCCGTTCGCGCGCTTGCGCCAGCCGCCGCCTGTTGATCGTTTCACCGTCCCAAAATGGGACGCACATTTATAATCAATCACGAGAGGAAAAAAATGGATACCGCTCAAACGGATAAAGAATGTTTAAATTGTGGGCGCTCGGTGAACCAAGTGCCGCTCGTACCGGTCGAACACCGCAACGGTTCGGCGTACATTTGTCCGCAATGTTTGCCCATCTTGATTCATCAACCGGGCAAGCTCGCCGCCAAACTGCCGGGCGCGTCAGAGCTGCAAGGGCATCAGCACTAGGCGTCACAGCTGAGGCGCTCCCTCTGCATTTTCATCTTGACAGAATAGTAGCGTTTGTTCGGAAAAACGACCTCACGCGCCGCGCGGGACAAATTTGAAATTTGCCCCGCGCGCCAAACAACCATGAAACAAAAAGTTGTCCTTGGCAATGAAGCCATCGCGCGCGGACTCGTCGAAGCTGGCGTGAACGTGGTCACGGGTTATCCCGGCACGCCAAGCTCGGAAATTATTCCGGGCGTGATTGCGCTCAAAAAAGAATACGCGCTCGACACCTATATCGAATGGTCGGTGAATGAAAAAGTCGCGCTCGAAGTCGCGCTCGCCGCAAGTTGGGCGGGCAAACGCGCGGCGGTGACCATGAAACAGGTCGGCTTGAATGTGGCGAGCGACCCGTTATTGAGCGCCGCATACACGGGCGTCATCGGCGGTTTCGTGTTGATTGTATGCGACGACCCGGGACCCTATTCTTCGCAAACGGAACAGGACACGCGTCTCTTTGCGATTTTCGCCAAAGCGCCGGTATTTGACCCCGCGACGCCGCGTCAAGCCAAAGAAATGACGCGCGCCGCATTTGAACTTTCGGAAAAATATCGCGTCCCGGTCATTGTGCGCTCGTCGCTGCGCGTTTCGCACGCGCGTCAAAATATCTCGCTGGACGCCCTTGACTCGACGCCGCGCGCCGCCAACTTTAAAAAAGATACCGCACGGTGGGCTGCCACGCCGCGCTATCGCTTGCTCTTGCACCAAGAGCTGAATGAAAAACTCGCCAAAATCAAAGATGAATTTGAAACGTCGCCGTTCAATATAAAATTTACGCCCACCCAAACTGCGGGCGAACCTCAAAAGCAAAAAGCAAAAATTCGCAAACATAAATTTCCCTTTGGCATTATCGGCGCGGGCGTGCCGTTTGCGACCGCGCAAGAATTGTTGGATGAATTGGGCGTTCAGATTCCAATGCTGCAAATCGGCGCGGTCTATCCGCTGCCGCAAAATTTGGTGAACGATTTTATCGCGCAGCGCCAACGCGTATTGATTCTCGAAGAACCGGACGCCGCGCTCGAATTGCAAATTGACGACCGCAGCAAAGTTCACGGCCGCCTCGACGGCACGATTCCAAACGCCGGCGAATTATCGCCCGAAGTGTTGGAGCCGATTTTGACGCGCTTGCTGCGCGAGGCGAGATTACTCGCCGAACCGCGCGCCGCGAATTTGCCCGCCTGGGGCGCGGCTTTGCAAAATTTGCATCTGCCAATGCGAGGCCCCCGCCTTTGTCCCGGCTGCGGCCATCGCTCGGCGTTTTATACGATTCGCCGCGCGTTCCCCGGCGCGTTTTATGCGAGCGACATTGGCTGTTATACGCTCGGCACGAATCTGCGCGCGGTGGACACGTGTCTCGACATGGGCGCGGCGATTACGATGGCGAGCGGCATGTATCAAGCGTATCGTCTCGACGGCAAACACAAAGCGATTGTGGCGACGATTGGCGATTCGACGTTCATTCATTCCGGCGTCACCGGGCTGGCGAACGCGGTGCATACGGGCGCGCGCTTTGTGCTGGTCATTCTCGACAATTCGACGACGGCAATGACGGGCTTTCAACCCACCGCCGACCACACGCGTTTGGCGGACGGCACGGAAGGCGCGCGCGTAGGAATTCCCGATTTGGTGCGCGCGTGCGGCGTAAAATTTTTGCGAACCGCCGACCCGTACGCGATGGACGAATTTCAACGCGTTTTGAAACAAGCGGAACAGTTCACCCAAGCGCCCGATGGCGGCGTCGCGGTCATTATCGCGGAACGCCCGTGCGTGTTGAATGACCGCACGCCGATTGACGAACATCCCATCCGCGTCGAAGTGACGGACGAATGTGACGGCTGTAAATATTGTCTCGTCGCGTTTGAATGTCCTTCGCTCGTGATGAATGTGGCAAAGAATCAAGTGGAAATCAACCATCAAACCTGCGTGGATTGCGGACAGTGCATTGATTCGTGCTACAAAGGATTCATTGTGGAATCGAAACCGATGACGATTTTAGAGTTGGCGGAAAAAGTCGGCAGCGGAAACGGCTTGGTAGCATAGCGAGCCGCCGCGCACAAATGGCAGAGGGCAAAACTTGAACGCGACGCTGTGACTCGCAAGCGCCAAGATTTGCATTGCCAGACGCGCTACGCAATATGCGATACGCGATTTTACTAGCGGGCATTGGCGGGCAGGGCGTATTGTTCGCGCACAATGTGTTGGCGGAATGTGCGCTGGCGCAAGGATTCAACGTCACGGGCGCGGAAACGCACGGCATGAGCCAACGCGGCGGTTCGGTCGTCTCGCATTTGAAAATTGGCGATACGGCGGCGCCGCTAATTCGGCAAGGGACGGCCGATTTTGTGATTGCGTTCGATGCGGCGGAAGCGTACCGCGCGCTGCCGTACTTGAAACGCAGCGGCACGCTTATCGTCAATGTCTCGCCCGAAAATTTTCCAGACGCGCAAATCCAACCGCAGCTGGACGCGTGGGCGATTGCGGTCCGCGCGTGCGATGCCGATACGATTGCGCGCAATCTAGACCGCGCGTCCGCCGCCAATGTCGCGCTGCTCGGTTTCGCCACCACGTGCGAAAATTTTCCGTTCACCGCCGTCGCCCTGCGCGCCGCCATCGCTCGCATCGCGCATCCGCGTTTTACGGCGCTCAATGAAAAAGCGTTCACCGAAGGCATCAATGCGTGTCAGGATTCTCACTCTGCCGCGCGGCGCGCCTCAACCGCCACTTTGCCATGAAACCATTTGAATTTTTCTCGCCTCCCACGCTGCCCGAAGCGGCGCGCGCCCTTGCAGATTATCAGGGCGAAGCGCGCGCGCTCGCGGGCGGCACCGATTTATTGATTCGCATGAAACGCCATCAGTGGACGCCGCGCGCCGTCGTGAGTTTGAACCGCATCGCGGGCTTGAACGAAATCGCGCTGAACGGCGAATTGAAACTCGGCGCGCGCGCGACGCTGAATCAAATCATCCGTTCCGCCGCCATCCGCGAATATTTTCCCGCGCTCGCGCACACCGCGCGCGGCATGGCGGGCGTGCAGGTGCGTTCGCTTGCCACCGTCGGCGGCAATTTGTGCAACGCCGCGCCGTCCGCCGATATGGCGCCGCCGCTCATCGCATTGAACGCGCGCGCGGTGATTGTCGGCGTGGACGGCGAACGCGTCGTGTCGCTCGACGAATTTTTCGTCGGCCCCGGTAAATCCGTTTTGCAGCCCGGCGAAATTTTACAGACGCTGCTTGTGCCGCGTCCCAAAGAAAACGCGTACGCGTCGTACCACAAACTCGAACACCGCGCCGCGATGGATATTGCGATGGTGGGCGTGGGCGTATCATTGACCGTTGAACGGTCAACGGTCAACGGTCAACATTGCGCCGACGTTCGCATCGTGTTGGGCGCCGTCGCGCCAACGCCTTGGCGCGCAAAACGCGCCGAAGAAATTTTGCACGGAAATGAATTAACAGCGGAACGCATTGCGGAAGCGGCGCGCATGGCGGCGCAAGAAGCCAAACCGATTGATGATGTGCGAAGCAGCGCGTGGTATCGCCGCGAAATGGTCGAGGTGTTGACGCGGCGGCAATTGCAGCGTTTGGCGGAAACGGCGTAAAGCTGGCGCGACCGTAACAAAACATCTTGATAGCCAACGCGTATCAACATGCGAACAAATTATAAATTTGTCCTACGCTTTTCGTCCATTCAATAGAATCAGCAAACATTCATCAAGGAAACATCACATGGGCAAACATTTTGTATTGATTCATGGCGCATGGCATGGCGGCTGGTGTTGGGATGGCGTCATCCAAGCGCTGGCGCAAGCGGGACACACCGCCGAAGCGCCGACCCTGCCCGGACACGCCGCGGACGCGGCGCGCGCAGGCATTACGCTGGAAGATTACACGCAAGCTATTGTGGACGTGTTACGGCGCCAAAATGCGCCCGTCGTCTTGGTTGGACATTCCAGCGCCGGCTTTTTGTTGCAAAATGCCGCGCCGCGCGCGCCGGAAAAAATTGAACGCTTGATTTTTCATAACGCGTTCATTCTGCCGCCGGGCATGACTCAATTTGACCTGGTGCCGCCCGAAGCCGCGCAAGGTATGACGGCTGCGGCGAACGCGTCGCCGGACCGCTGCGTGCCGGTGATTGAAGATTTCGTGCGCCACATGCTGATGGCGGGCGAAACGGAAGAAAAACAAAACGCGCTGTTGGCGCGCTTGACGCCGCAGCCGCTCGCGCTTTTTACGACGCCGGTGGATGCCGCCGCGCTTGCCGCATTAAAGATACCCAAAACAGTTTTGTTTGCGCGCGACGATGTATCGCTGCCGCCGGGCGCGTATCTCGGCATGGCGCAGGGTTTGGGCGAATTTCAATTAGTCGAAATCGCGGGGGGCCACGAAACGCTATTTACCAATCCGTCCGCCGTAGCGCAGGGCTTGATGCAAGCGCTCTAAAAAATCTTTTGTCCGCTCAAGACCATAACGCCCGGCGATTGCGCGCCGCGCGCAGCGGACGCCTTGCACGGAAACGAAACGCCGCAAGGCGCGCGGTCGAGTTGGAAAACGCTTCGCAAGACAAACAAAGCTTGCGATGGATTTATACATTTAGGATAACATGCCAAGATACCATATTTCGCTTACCGTGAACGGCGATTTGCACGAATTGAACGTTGACGCGCGTCAGACGTTGATGCAAGTCTTGCGTCAAGATTTAGAATTGCACGGCACGCACGAGGGCTGCGGCAGCGGCGATTGCGGCGCGTGTACAGTTTTGATGAACAATGAACCGGTGCCGTCGTGTCTCGTCCTCGCGGCGGACGCGCACAAGAGCGCGATCGTTACCGTAGAAGGTCTCGTACAAAACGGCGAACCGCACGCGGTGCAAAAATCCATCGTCGCGCACGGCGGCATCCAATGCGGCTATTGCACGCCCGGCATTGTGATTTCATCCGTCGCGCTCTTGCAAGAAAATCCGCATCCGAACGAACAAGCGGTGCGCGAAGCGATTGCGGGCAATTTGTGCCGCTGCACGGGGTATCAAAAAATTGTGGACGCGATCGTGGCGGTGGGACATGAGTGATTTTTCGGTCATCGGCAAACGCGTGCCCAAATTGGACGCGCTGGATAAAGCGACGGGACGGGCGCAGTACGGGCATGACCTCGATTTGCCCGGCACGCTCGTGGGTAAAATTTTGTACGCCAATGTGCCGCACGCGCGCATCGTGAACATTGACACGTCGCGCGCGGAAAAAGTGCGCGGCGTCAAAGCCGTGCTGACAGGCAAACACAGCGGCGCGCACAAATTCGGTTACGGCGGCGACAATACGCCGTTAAAAGAGGACAAGGTGCGCTGTCGGCGCGATGAAATCGCGGCGGTGGCGGCAATGGACGACGACGCGGCGGACGAAGCGCTGGAATTGATTCGCGTCGAATATGAAGAATTGCCGCCCCTCTTTTCGGCGGAAGCGGCGCTCGCGCCCGGCGCGCCGTTGGTGCATGAGGACCGCGCGGACAATTTATTTCTGCGCTACAACTATGCCCACGGCGACGCGGAACGCGCGTTTGACGAGGCGGATGAAATTATCGAGCAAGAATTTTTTCTGCCGTACGTGACGCACGCGGCGATGGAGACCTCGTTCGCGCTCGCGGCGTTCGATTTGCAAAATCGTTTGACGCTGTGGAGCACCACGCAAATTCCATTTCTCTTGCAGCGCGATTTGTCGGAAGCGCTGGGCATTCCGGGGCGCGATATTCGCGTGATTCAACCCGTGATTGGCGGCGCGTTCGGGCGCGGCCTCGACGTTTATCCGTTCGAGCCGATTTGCGCGCTGCTCGCCAAATATAGCGGCAAACCCGTTCGCATCGCCTTTACGCGCGAAGAAGAATTTTTTGCGACGGCGGCGCGCCAACCCGCGCGCGTCAAAATGCGCTCGGCGGCGAAACGCGACGGCACGCTGTGGGCGCGCGAGGCGCACGCGCTGCTCGACGCGGGCGCGTACATTTCATGGGGCGCAGTGACGCCGCTTGTGATGATGGAAACCGTCGCCAGTTTATATCGCGTGCCGCACGCAAAATTTGTCGCCGATGTGGTATATTCCAACAACATCCCGACGGGCGCCATGCGCGGTTATGGCAATCCGCAATCCACTTTTTTCGTCGAAACGCAGATGGATATTCTCGCGGAAAAACTTGGGATGGACCCGGTAGAATTTCGGCTCCGCAACGCGAATGTGCCCAATTCAGAAACGCCGCAAGGTTTGAAAATTACGAGCTGCGGTTTGCGCGAATGTATCACCGAAGTGGCGGAACGAATTGGTTGGGAACGCCGCGCCGGACCCAACAGCGAGTCGCGTTTAGTCAACGCGCATCCGCCGCAAGAGACATTGCAAATCCAAACGCGGAATCCAAAAATCAAGCGCGGCATCGGCATCGCCTGCACTTTGAACGTCGGCGGCGGCGCGCGCATTTATCGCAGCGACGGCTGCGGCGCGACGGTCAAGGTGGATGATTTCGGGCGCGTCACCTTGATTTCGGGTTCGACCGAAATCGGGCAAGGTTCCGAGACCGCGCTCGCGCAAATCGTCGCCGAAACGTTGGGCGTGCGCGTGGACGATGTGACGGTGATTAATTCCGATACGTCGGTCAAGCCGTGGGATGTCGGCACGCACGCGAGCCGCACAACTTTTATCGCGGGCAACGCGGCATGGATTGCGGCGAATGAGGTGCGCGAAAAAATTCTCGACCACGCGGCGCAGATGCTCAATGTCCCAGCCAATCAATTAGAAATGCGCGACCGGCAAGTGCGCGTGCGCGGCGACGGCAAGGGCGTGGCGTTCGACAAAGTAGTGCGCGCGATGCACTATCGCGAAGACGGCGTTGTCGTCAGCGGCACGGGCTGGTACGACCCGCCGACGAAATTGGTGGACAAGCATACGTACAAGGGCAACATTTCCGCCGCGTACGGTTTCGGCGCGCAAGCGGTCGAAGTGGAAGTGGATACGGAAACGGGGCAGGTGCGCGTTTTGAAAATCGTCGCCGCGCACGATGTCGGACGCGCCATCAATCCGATGTACGTCGAAGGACAAATCGAAGGCGGCGCGCAAATGGGCGTCGGTTACGCGTTGACCGAAGAATTGCAAGTGCGCGAAGGGCGCGTGCTGAATCCGACTCTTTTGGATTACCGTATGCCGACCGCGCTCGACATGCCGCCGATTGAAAGCGTGATTGTGGAAACGGCGGACCCCGCAGGGCCCTTTGGCGCCAAAGGCGTCGGCGAAATGGGCGGCAATCCCACCGCCGCCGCGATTGCGAACGCGGTCTATAACGCGATTGGCATCCGTCTGAATCAATTGCCGATGACGGGGGAAAGAGTGCTGCGCGCGCTGCAAGAAAAAGAGCGTTCGGCGGCGCGAGATTAGAGCTTATGGAACATCTACATCTAAATCCCCATTTGCTGAACGTGCCGCTGTATGTCGCGGGCAAACCGATTGAAGAGGTGCAAGAGGAATACGGTTTGACCGAAGTCATCAAGCTTGCGTCAAACGAAAATCCGCTCGGCATGTCGGCGCTTGCGCGCGCCGCGTTGGAACGCGCGCTCAACGAAGCGCATCGTTATCCCGCCGTCGGCGACCGCAATTTGCGCCGCAAACTCGCGGGCTTGTACAACGCCCGACACAACGCGACCTTTACGCAAGACAATTTTTTGACGGGCAACGGCATCGGCGATGTGTTGCGGATGATTACGGAATCGTTTATCTTTGACGGCGGCGAAACCGTGATTTGTTCGGCGACGTTTCCACTCTATCGCATCCTCACCACGCAATTCGGCGGCAAGCTCGTCGCCGTGCCGCACAAAAATTATTATCACGATTTGCCGGCGATGCTCGATGCGATTACGCCCGACACGCGGCTCGTGATTCTGTGCAATCCAAACAATCCGACCGGCACGTTGATTTCGCGCGACCACGTGAACGAATTTATGGCGCGCGTGCCGCCGCATGTCGTCGTCGTCTTTGACGAATCGTATTACGAAATCGTCGAAGACCCGAATTATTCCAACGCCATCGAATTCATCAAACAGGGGCGCGACCAAGTTATCTTGCTGCGCGGTTTTTCCAAAGTCCATGGGCTGGCGAGTCTGCGCATCGGTTACGCGCTCGGCACGCACGCGATGATTGAATATCTACATCACGCGCAGCTTACATTCAACACCGGCGACCCCGTTTTTTACGCGGCGATGGCGGCGCTGGACGACCAAGCGCACATCGACGCGGTGCGGCAGTTGATTGCGACGGAAAAACATTATTTGTATGAAGGATTATCGGAACTCGATTTGAGTTTTATTCCAACCGCCGCCAATTTTCTTTTGCTCGTGGACTTGCCGCGCGCGACAAAATATATTTACGCGGAATTGTTGAAACGCGGCGTGATTGTGCGCGTGGCGACCGGTTTCGGCTTGCCCGACGCGATACGCGTGAGTATCGGCACGCATCGCGAGAATGAAAAATTTTTACACGCGCTCAAGGATGTGCTACACAGCGCGAACGGAAAGTGAAACAGAAAAATGACCTTTGTAAAACGCATCGAACGCGTCGCGCTCGCCGTGCCGAATTTAGATCAAGCGCGCGCGTATTTTGAAAATTGTTTCGGCGCGGAATTTTTGCCCGAAGAAAATATCGAGGACATGGGCATTCGCTATCAGCCGTTCAATGTCGGCGACAGCCGCATGGAATTGCTCGAAGCCACGCGCGACGATTCGCCCGTCGCAAAATTTATTAAAGCGCGCGGCGGGCCCGGCGTGCATCACATCACGTTCGAAGTGGACGACCTCGACGCGGCGATTGCGGAATTTGAAAAACGCGGCGGCAAAATCGCGTATCGTCACACCTACGCGCCCGGCGTCACGTTCGAGGGCAAGGTGTGGCGCGAAGCGTTCGTGCATCCCAAAGACGCGTTCGGCGTGTTGATTCATCTCGCCGAAAAGAAATCCGCGTGAATCAAAAATCGAAATTCAAAATTGGGAAATGGATTCCTTCTCTCACCTCACCGTCCTCTCGCTCGAACAGGCGACGACGCTGCCGTATTTGACGATGCACCTCGCGCAGGAAGGGATGCGCGTGATTCGCGTCGAGAATCCGCCGCGCGGCGACCCGAATCGTTGGATTGGCGCGCAAGCGCTCGCCGAAGAGGGAATGAATATCTATTTTTTTCCCAACAACGCGGGCAAAGAGGCGCTGACGCTTAATCTCGCCAGTCAAACAGGACGCGAAATTTTACATGCGTTGATTCAAAAACTGCCCGTAGATATTTTCGCGACGAATCAGCGCCCCAAAGATTACGCGAAATTGGGCATTGATTACGACACGCTGCGCGCGTTGAAACCCGATTTGATTTGGGTGGGCATCACGGGCTTTGGTCCCGAAAGCAATGAGCCCGCGTACGACCCCGTGATTCAAGCGCGCGCGGGTTGGATGGACATTACGGGCGAACCGGACCGCGCGCCGATGGTGTTTGGTTTGCCGTTGGTGGATTTGGGCGCGGGCGAACAAGGATACGGGCAGGTGATGCGCGCGTTGTATCTGCGCGAACGCACGGGCAAAGGTTCGCGCGTTGATATTTCCATGTTCCAGAGCGCGGTGTCGTGGATGGTCAGCCCGTTCATCCTCGCGGGCGATTTCGACCAGAACGTTTCGCGGCGCGGCAACACACATCAATTTTTCGGACCCGTTTCCGTGTATCCCACGTGCGACGGATTCATTTATCTCGCCATCGGCAACGATAAACAGTGGGCGAACATTGTCGCGACGCCAGAATTTCAATCGCTTGCGCTCGAAAAATATCAGCGCAACGCGGGGCGCATGGCAGACTTGCAAAAAATGAATGAGGCGTTTGGCGAGGTGATGCAAACGCGCGCGACGGACGAATGGCTCGAATTTTTTAACGCGCTCGGCGTTCCCGTCTCGCGCGTCAATACCATGCGCGAGGTGATTGCGGATGAAAGCGTACAGCGCAACATGCTCACCGCGCACGATGCGCGCAGCGACACGACGCTCCATTTTCCCGCGCCCGTCGTCGTCACCGACCATTTGCGCGCCAACAACATGCAAATCAAATTTCCTCCGCGTCTCGGGCAGGACAATGAAAAAATTTTCGGCGCGCTGGGGTACGATGTGGGCGAGTTAAAAGCAAATGGAGTGATATAGGATTTTTGATTTTTGATTTTTGATTTTTGATTTTTGAATTTCGATTTTCAATTTTCGATTTCTGAATTTCGATTTCCGAATTACGAATTTTGAATTTCGAATTTCGAATTTCGCACTTTGAACTATGAACTTTGAACTTTCTTCCGAACATCTCGCTTTCCGCGCTTCCGTCGCCGATTTTGTGACGCGGGAAGTCGCGCCGCGCGTCGAGGCGATGGAACGGACGCAAACGCTCGACATGGAATTGTTTGGGCGCATCGGCGCGTTGGGCTATTTCGGTTTGCGCTATCCCGAAGAGTACGGCGGCGCGAACGGCGACGCGTTGATGTTTGCGTTGATGCTCGAAGAATTTGCGCGCGGTTACTTGTCGCTCGCGGCGGCGGTAATGATGCAGTGTTTGATGGGCACGTCGTTTATTTTTCGGTACGGCACCGCAGAACAAAAAGCGCGTCTACTCGTCCCCGCCATTCGCGGCGAAAAAATTGGCACGATTGCGATGACGGAACCGAACGCGGGCAGCGACCTCGGCGCGATTACGACGCGCGCCGTGCGCGACGGCGACGAATATGTTTTGACGGGAACGAAAACGTGGATTACGTCCGCGACGCGCGCCGATTTTTTCACCATCGCCGCGAAAACAAATCCCGACGCGGGTTTCAAAGGAATTGATATGTTTCTCGTGGAAAAAGGGATGGCGGGCTTGAGTGTGAGCAAAAAAATTCCAAAGGTCGGCGTCGTCGCGTCGGAAACGGCGGAGATTACGCTCGACGGCGTGCGCGTGCCGCAAGAAAATTTATTTGGCGGCAAAGAGGGTTCGGGTTTTGGCGCATTGCGCGCGACGCTGAACGAAATCCGCATAATGACGGGCGCGTTGGGCATCGGCTTGGCGCGCGCGGCGCGGGATGAAGCGCTGCGCTATTCGCAAGAGCGCGTCGCGTTCGGGAAAAAAATCGGCGACTTTCAAGCGATTCAACACAAACTCGCGGACATGGAAGTGGGGATCGAATTGTCGCGGCAAATGGTGTATTACGGCGCGTGGCTGCTCGACCAAAAACGCGCGTGCAACAAAGAGGCGGCGGTGGTGAAATTGTACGCGACGGAACACGCGGCAAAATGCGCGGACGAAGCGACGCGCGTTTTCGGCGCATACGGCATGGCAATGGAAATGACGCCGCAGCGTTTGTACCGCGATTCGCGCTTTTTACTGTACGGCGGCGGCACGGGCGAACTTTTAAGAAACATCATTGCGAAAGAGATGGGAATGTAGGGATTTTTGATTTTTGATTTTTGATTTTTGATTTCTGATTTCCAAATTTTCGATTTTCGATTTTCGATTTTCGATTGCGCCAACTGAGTTGTGAATTTCCAATTTTGAACTTCGAACTTTGAACTTTCAATTTTGACTTTCCAATTTTGAACTCCGAACTTTCAACTTTCAACTTTCAACTTTCAACTTTCAACTTCCACGGAGGCGCTTGTGTCGAACAAAACACGCGGTTTGACGTTTGATGAATTCAATGTCGGAGATGTCTTTGCCTCGCAGGCGCGGACAGTAACGGAAGCGGATGTCGTCGCGTTTGCGGGCATTTCGGGCGACTTTAATCCCTTGCACACGGACGCGGAATTTGGCAAGACGACGCCGTTCGGCGAACGCATCGCGCACGGCATGTTGGTTGCGGCAATGTCAACGGGCATGGCGAATTGGCTCGGCGTCTTTGAAGGCACGACGATTGCGCTGATGGAACAGGTTTTGCAATACAAAGGCGCGGTGAAATTTGGCGACACGGTGCATTTGGAATTGACGGTCGCCGAAAAAAAGGAATCGTCCAAACCCGACCGCGGCGTCGTGATTTTTTCCGCGCGCGTGTTGAATCAAGAAAATAAAATTGTGATTGACGGCACGTGGACGACGTTGATGAAGAGACGGTGAACGATGGACAGTCGTTAGTCGTCAGTCGTTAGTCGTTAGTCGTCAGTCGTCAGTGATCAATGGGCAGTAATCAGGAGACGGTTTAGCGCGTGGATGGATGGAGCGCGGGATTGCAGGTGAAAATTGAAATGTTGAGAACGTCTGGCAACGGCGCGTGAAAATCAAGAATCTGTGGTTGTAGGGCGCTCGAATTGTTCATATCCGTGATGGCTCATTAACTCTTCGATTTCTACAATGGGCGCGTTGGGCTTGACAGGGATTTTGCCTACTAGATCCATAAATGTGGATGTGCGCCGCTCACGTTTTGGCGCTCTATTTTGCAAACGCGCACGCGTCGCCTTTTTTCCATTCTTGCGAAAAGTCAGCGCGCCGCCTCGCACGCGCACGCTGACTTTTTGCCCCGAGCGCAATCCCAATTCGCGGCTCAATTGTCTCGGCAGAGTCAAAACGGGTTCGCTGGAAATTTGAACGGTTACATCGGAAACGATTGATTGCGTTTTCATAGCTATCACCTCACGACAGAATTGTAACATAACGAATTGCTTGACGCAATGAAATTAACCCGGTGATTATTCACCTCGCGTAGGAAGCGTTCTCTAACGCTGACCGCGCGCATTGAAAGCAAGTACCAAATTTACACGGAGCAAAGGATGAAACTTCAGGATAAAGTGGCGCTTATCACCGGCGCGGGCAGCGGCATCGGGCGCGCGACGGCGGTGTGTTTTGCAAACGAAGGTGCGCGGATTGTCGCGTGCGATATGGACGAAGCGGGCGCGCAGGAAACGGCGAAAATGATTACCGAGAATGGCGGGCAATGTATTACGGCAATCGGCAACGTGGCGGACCGCGCGGACGCGCAAAAAATGATTGACGCGGCGCTGCAACAATTTGGGCGGCTCGACATTCTCATCAACAACGCGGGCATTACGCGCGACGCGTTGACCTTGCGCCTCAAAGACGATGAAGTGAAAATGATGAGCGATGAACAGTGGGACGCGGTAC
>Ga0232057_1076125_pt1 | contig 17018 bp, 15 predicted proteins | sample LAC_MetaT_1_FD_165508 | JGI IMG/M metagenome (GOLD analysis project Ga0232057, IMG submission 165508) | Metatranscriptome of anaerobic ammonium oxidizing microbial communities from anammox membrane bioreactor (MBR) in UC Berkley... | ecosystem: Engineered > Bioreactor > Anaerobic > Unclassified ...
ATTCAACATCTACGTCGCCTGGTTTTCTTATCCATCCTGGTAACAAATCCAGGTATGCACCATGCTGCCAAAACGCTTCAGATTTGTGCTCTAAGCCAATCTTCTTCTCAATTGCAGCAAACCGCCGGTTTATCCAACTGCGGCATGAACGCGAGAAAGTCGCGCGCGAACCGTTCGCCGTACTGATTGAGCAGTTCGAGAATACGCGCATTGTCCTGCGAATGTAAAATCAAGCCCGCGTGATGTTCCTTTTTCAATTTCCACACAATTTCGGGGTCATTATAGGCGTCCATGTCGGGCCACGCTTGGCGCGCGAGACAGACGATAATGCCCGCGTAATCCTGTTTGACGGGCGGCAGTTGGTACGTCTGTTTGCGCGCGTTCGCCACTTCGACGCTTGCCCATTCACGCCACAGATTGATGCCTGAGGCGGTTTCAATCATTTCCGCGAGATTCGCCCCGCCGACGCGCGCGGCGGTTTCCAGAAAATAAAATTGGCCGTCCGCGTCGCCCTTGATAAATTCCGCGTGCGTCACGCCGCGTTTCATGCGTAACGCTTTCATCACTTTTTGATTAAAGGCGCGCAGCGCGGCTGCGTCCGCCGAAGCGTACGGTAAAACGCGCGACCGAAATACATCTCCCCCGGTAACGACCGAGAGCGGCGGCTTGGCGTAACCGCTCGCAATCGAAAATACTACCTCATCCTCCCAAAGCACGGAATCCACGTGAAACACGTCGCCCGCCACAAAGCGCTCCAACACATAATACGACTGCCGGTCGCCGAGCTCGTCCAGCGCGCGCCACAACTCTTCTGAATCGTTTAATTTTTTGATGCCAAACGACGCGGCTTCCGAGCGCGGCTTCAAAACCCACGGCGCGGGGACGCGCGCCATAAATTCGCGCAAATCGTCGTAATTCAGGACGGGCGAAAAATCGGGGACGTTGACGCCTTCATCGCGCGCCTGCACGCGCATCGCGAGTTTATCGCGGAAATGGCGCACGGTGGTTTCGCCCATGCCGGGGATGCGTAAATGTTCGCGCAGGTTCGCCGCGACTTCGACATCGTAATCGTCGAGCGGCACGATGCGGTCAATTTTGCGCGCGCGCATCATGTAACTGACCGCGTAGGTGAGGTCGGGCTGCTTGTGCGTATCCGGCATCCAAAACATTTCGTCAATGCTCTCGCGGGGCCAGTCCGCATCTTTGAATTTTTCTTTGGTCAGCAGGTACACCGTACAGCCGAGCGCCTTGCACTGCTGCAAGAACGCCGTGCCTTTGAAATAAGAACCAAGGGCGAGGATGGTGGTGGGATGATTGGACGATTCGGCGATTGGGTGATTGGGCGAGTTAGGCATGAGTTATTTCCTTTTGGCTTTGCATTGCGGTCCGCTTTTCCGCTACAAGTTTTTGTGCTTGGAATGCATTTACAGGTCAGCCCGCGCTTGGCGCCACGCGGTAAAACGTTGGAAACTGCGCGTGAAAAACCAACGGGGCATCTCGCCGGGGGCGAGCGCTTTGGCGCGCCGCCAATACCGGGGAAAACCAAACCAGCGGGATACCGGATTCGATTTGCCTTCTAATTCCAAATCAAAGCGATAGCGATACCAGTGCGCCCGGATGCCCGCATACCAAGACGGCGGCGCAATCAGCGCCTCATACAATTGCCGTTCACGTTCGGACACGCGAATTCGGTTCAACGCCTGCAAAAAATCGGTTGGAATGGACGCTTGAAATTGTTCGTTCAAATAATTGAGCGCCAGCGCGAGCCGCAAATTCAGGCGAAACTTTTCCGCCAGCGCAAGCAGCCGCGCCCATTCGATTTGCGCTGCCGCGCCGCGCAAAATCATCAGCGCATCGGGAATCCAACGCATAGGCGATACGATATTCCATCTTACGCCGTGAAGGCATATAAAAAGCAAATGATCTGTCGGATGCAGCGTACGCGTTTCAATGTCGGCGATTTGAAGCGGGATGCTGCGCGCCCAAAAATCATCGTCCATCGCCTGATTGCGACACTCTAACAGCACATGCCAATGCAAGTCAAATTGTTCTCGGCGCGCGTTTTCAAAATTCCATCCATCGCGAACCGCGCAAACATTGTCGGTCAGATTGGACGGCGAACGCTCGCGCGGATACCACCCCGCGCGCGTGAGCCGTTCCATTGCCGCGCAGCGTTGCGCGGTCGGCACGAGGACATCAAAATCGCTCATGGGCCGCAAACCGTAATCCCGATAATACAACAGAGTCAGCGGCGCGCCCTTGAGCGCCAGCGTCTTGATCCCTGCCTCATGCAGCGCGCGCAGTTCTTTTGCCATCGTCTGGAATATCATTTGCGTATGCGCCCATTCGCGGCGATAGACGCTCTTGAAACGGCTCTGCCACGCGTCTTGGACGTTCAACGCGCGCAGATTGTGATACAGCAGCGGCAGGATGCGATAGACTCCCAAATCCAACGGCTGCGCTAAATCGGTCTGCGCTTTCCATTCATAAAAGGCGCGCCGCGCCGCTTCACCCGAACCCAGCGCCGCGTGCAAGAGTAATTCTTGCGTCGGCGTCGGCAGCAAAACTCCGCCGGCTTGCTCAGACATGTTCGCCCCTCCCCGTCGCGCTCGGGTCAGAAATCGGTTCTATGTGGAACGGCTGCGCGTTACGCGTCAAAACGCGGTCCAATATTTCGGGCGCAAGGCGTTCGAACCGTCCCTGTTTCAAAAGGTATTGCTGCTGCGCGCAGCGCGCCAACGTCAAATCGTGCGTGATTAACAGAATCGTCGGCGCCGCAGCGCGACGCGCCGCCGGTAAATTTTCGTCGGGCAAAATCTTTTCAATCAATTGCCATGCGGCGGCGGCATCCAAATGATTTGTCGGTTCGTCAAGGATGAGCAGTTTGGGCTGGCGCAGTAAAACGCGCGCCAGCGCGATGCGCTGCCGCTGCCCTCCCGACAAACGCACGCCCCTTTCGCCCACAAGGGTCTGGTATCCCTGCGCGAACTCGCGCACAAAAACATCCACGGCGGCGCTCTGCGCGGCAGCCAGCGTCGCCTCTGCGGACGCATCGGGCATACCGTACGTGATATTTTCCCAGATGGTGCCGTCCAACAAAAGGGGGTCCTGCGGCAGTACGCCAATTTGACGGCGCACCGCGTGCATATCCAATTCTACATACGCATAACCATCGGCAGTCAGCGCGCCTTGCCACGGCTTGTACAGCCCGAGCAACAGATTGACTAGGGTTGTTTTACCGGCGCCATTCGGGCCGACTAGCGCGGTGAACGAGTGCGGCGCCAGCGTCAGCGACGCGCCGCGCAAAATCGGCGCATGGTCGTGATAGCCAAACGTCACATCGCGCAGACTAAATTCTCCGCGCAAGCGGCAGCGTCGTGTCCCAGCGTACGGTTCGGGCGGCGACGCGGTAAAGAAATGGTGCAGCGTTTCCAGCGCGTGATAACCTTCGACCAGCGTGGGCGTTACCGCGATAGCGTCTTGGGCGTAGCGTCGCAGCGCCAACAAGATGACGTTGAACGCGAGCAAACTGCCAACCGTAATTTGCCCGGCGGCAACCTGGCTGCCGCCAATCACCAAAATCACGCCAACCACCGTCACCAAGATTCCATTTTGCAGCGCGTGCTGTAACGCCTGCTGCGTCAGCAAAGCTTCCACGCTCTTTTGCAAACCAGCCAGCGCGCGCGTTTGGTTCGCCAGCTCTGGCGCTTCAGCCGTCTGCGCGCGCGTCAGCGGTAAAAGCTGTAACACGGCGAGCATGTCGCTGTTGAATTTACCAAACACTTGGTTGCGTCGCTCGAAATCGCGCCGCAGAATTGGCAGCGAATAACGCTGCGCCAAAAAAAGAAACGGCGCGATAAACGCCAAGAACAACGCCAGCGTGGGATTTAACCATATCAACGCCACGACAATACCCAAGCCGACAGTCAAAGCCGCCAGCATTTGGCCTAAAAGCGCTTCATAGAATTTGAACGCGCGTTCCGTATCCCAAATCAAAAGCGAATGGAGATTACCGCTGTTCGAGCGCGCATAGAACGCTTGGGCGCGCGTATAGAGCAATTCCAACGCGGCGACGCGCAGCCGGGTGACGGCTGTCGCCGCCGCGTGTCCGCCGGCAACGCGCGCCAGAAACAATCCGACCGCGCTTGCCGCGCCCACTACCACCATGAGCGCCACGCGCGGCAAGGCGGTTACGCCGACCGACGCGCCGCCCTGCAAATCCTGGAAAACGAGCGCGATGAGCAAAATCGCCGCCAATTGCAACAGCGTTAGCATCACCAGCCATCCAAGCGTACGGGGCCCAAGACGCAGCCAGCGCCAACTCCAACGCCAAATCGTCAGATTCATCGCGTATTCAATTCCGCGAAACGCCCGCGGCCATTCCAGCCGCGGAATTTAAAAAACTTGCGCGCCACAAGCATATTCAGCCGACCGCATCAAAAAATATAGCTGTTAGCGTTCCGGGCGCGCTTGTCTTTGACGCGTCAACGCGGCTTGGATCATTTCAGCATATTCGCGGTCTACGGTTGCGCGCTCGCGCCAAGTTGTATTATTCGCGTGTACGCGGCGGCGCAACACTAGCTGCGGCAGCATAATACTCTGTAGGTTTTTCGCGCGCGCGCGCATCATCCATTCAACCGCTTCCGTCGCGCGCCACTGCGGCGCAAACAGACCAATCCGCATAAACGCGGCGCGTCGAATCAACATCGTACCCGGCGCATAGCTGTCGCGAACCTCTCTGGCAAAACGGGCGGACGGCATCGTGTCAGCGCTATCCTGGCTCACGAATTGCTCCATCTGTCCAAACACCGCCTCCAAGTTCGGTTGTGCGGCAAAGGATTCGGTCTGTTGCGCGAGTTTTTCAGGCATCCAAACATCGTCCGCATCGAGGAACGCGAAAAATGAACCCTGCGCCAGCGCAATGCCCTGATTCCGCGCGGCGCTTGCGCCATCGTGCGTTTGCCAGACATACCGCACTGGAAACTGACGCGCCACGCTTGCGCTCGCATCGGTCGAGCCATCGTCAACGACAATCACTTCCAAGGGCGACCGCGTCTGCGCCAAGACGCTGGCGAGCGCTTCGCCCAAATACGGCGCGCCATTATAGACCGGAATGATAACGCTGATCAGCGCTGCAGTTGTGGACATTTTTTTACGCGCGACGATTGACGGCGCGGCTAACACTGCGGCGCCAGCCGCGTACAATCAGATTTGTTCTTGAGCCAATGCGCGTTTGCGCGAGGTGGAACGCTGCAAGACGCGAAAAATCAATTGCCGTCCATCCGGAGCATTGAGCGATGTATTCATATCGTGGAGGCGTTTGTACAAAAGAGTTTGTTCCAATACGGCCATGGGTACGCCGAGGTCGTGCGCCCGCATAAACCAGTCCACATCGTCCGCCGGGCTCAGTTGCGGATCGAGCAAACCCACTTGGGCAAAGACTTGTTTGCGCGCAAGAAGCGTCTCCATAATCCGCAGCGGCAGGGCGCGCTCCAAAATCATGGGCCGTAGTGTGAGCGGAAAGGGATACTCTGGTTCCAAAAAAAATTTACAGTGTGCGACAACGTATTGAATTTCGGGATGTTCAAGTAGATAACCGATTTGCACGCTCAACTTGTTTGGCGTCCACAAATCATCGTACGAGAGAAAGGCGATAAACTCGCCGTGCGCTTTGGCAATGCCCAGATTGTACGCATTCGCGGTGCCGCTGTCCGTTTGTACAACATAACGAATTTGCGGGTACGCCCGCGCGATATCCGCAGTGCCATCGGTGGACTGTCCGTCAACCACCAGTATCTCGTACGCAGGATAATCCTGCGCCAATACGCTCTCGATGGCTTGCCGAAAAAAGAGCTCGCCGTTACGCACAATCATCACGACGCTGGCTAATGGCGCGTTCATAAGAATAACTCCGCTTGCAATGTTTGAGGTATCTGGGATAATTCGACGCCTGCCTCCAAATAATAACAAGGCGTTTGCTGCGCCAAATTCGCCAGAGCGAAAAATTCGGCGGGGCCCGTGCCGGGCAATTGAAATAGCGAACTCGGCGCGAGCGCCCGGAGCGCTTGGGATGGAGCAATCGGCGCGAGTCGCGTATCGCGTTGCCCCGTGACGCGCGGCAGGACCAGCGCGCACAGCGGCAAACGCCGCGTCAGCTGCGCGGCGGGAACTTGGGCTAAATCCAAGAGCGCTTTTTCGGCGGCGCGTTCGGACGGATTACGCACGACGGATACGAGCGCGGGGAAATTTTTGAGCGCCGCGTCATCCAATTTGGCGGAATTATAGAGACTGTGAACATAGGGTTCGCCGTTCGACGCGAGCAAACAATAATCATCCGCGACGTATTGCCAGCCCGCCAGCGCCGCCGCCACACAAGCGGTAGATTTTCCGCTGCCGCCTTTGCCAATTAACAATACGCCGCGGTCGTCGAGGCCCACCGCTCCGGCATGAATCAAAAAACGGTTTCGTTCGCGCATCCACCAATGCAGCATCACACGCAGCGGCGCGCCGCGTTCGTACGTCGGCAGCTGCTCCGCCGCACGAATCCAATAGACGCCCAAATTTTCTTGCAAATCTAAAACGCTCACCGCGCCTACATCTGCCGCCAACGCCGTGCGCGAACGCGTATCGTTAAAACCGCGCACATCGCCGCGCGCGCGACAGGCATCCTGCGCCCACGGACGCGGCGGCATGAGCGTATGCGTCGAAGCGCTGTCCCAAAGACAGATGGTCAAAGCGGCGCGCCGCGCATCCGGCGGCATTTCCAAATGCGCCAAAGCAGGCGTAATCAAAGGAACAAGCGCGGGCCCTGCAAAGCGCAAACGCACGACAAACCCATCAATCGCATAATCCCGCTGAATGGGCGCGCCCATCCCATGTTCCGCGCGTTGAAACGCGCCATAGACCTGTTCAAAAAAAATACGCGGCGCGGCGTCAGTTCTGGTTCCAGTCAAGCGCAAGAAATCCTTGAAACGTGTACGGCTCTAGCCAATTCCAAGCCAAGCATAACGTCAAGTCTTGGCGACGGGCCAACCCTGTTCATCCACTCCATGAATCGGGTCGAGCAGCAGCAAGTCTTGCATATCGGTATACTTGGCAAGCGTCGGGGGCTGAAATGACAAAAGCGCTTTTGGCGCCGCAATCGTCACGGCGCTGGACGACGGTCTGACCGGCAGCGTCGCGGCCGGCACAATCAATGCCTCACGTTCCAATTCGTTCAAAAATTGTTCCGCGTCGCGCCGAATCTCGGCGCGGTCGCCCGCATACTGCGCCATGAGCGCGTCAACAATATCGTCGAGCGACGCAACTTGCGCCAAACATTCCCACACCGTCACGCCCGTACCGGTTAGACTGAAATACGAACCGGTTTCAAAATCAATAATAATGATTTCCTGCTCGATCGTATGGTGAACGATCTGCGGCGTATTGATTCTAAAAAATTTCGAGGTCATGTTCACGAGTCGGCGAATAGTCTTTGCGTCAAGCGCGCGGCTGCGCGCTTGTTTTGGAAACTATCGCACCCCCTCCTCCGTCTCCCGTATCAAATTATCCACCACCGCTTCCAAACTGCCCGTCTCTTTGAACACGCTCAATTGTCGATCCGCGCTCGTACCGCCATCCAAAATTTTGAACGCGTATTCCACCTCTTTGCGCGTGCCGAGTTCGTCCAACACGTCGCCGATGAACCATTCAATCATTTCGCGAATCAACTCGCGCGCGGGCAATTCTTCTTGCTTGCCCCAGTCAATCAGTTTACCATCAATGCCGTAGCGCACCGCGCGCCATTTGTTTTCTTCGTAAAAGGTTTGCGGGTACATGCGGAAACTCAAATTGTCGCGGCGCAGTTTCCACAGCTTGAAACAAATCGCTTGAAAAATCGCGGCGATGCACACCGCTTCGTCCACACGCGTACACACATCGCACACGCGAAATTCGAGCGTCGGATAACGCGGATTCAAACGCGCGTCCCACCACAATTTCGAACCGTCGGGAATGGCGTGGACGCGCACCAACGCCGCGACAAAGTTTTCAAATTCAGCCCACGAGTGGAACGTCGGCGGAAAACCGCTGCGCGGAAAATTGCGAAAGATAATGCTGCGATACGATTTCAAGCCCGTATTGCGGCCCACCCAAAACGGCGAGCTCGTCGAAAGCGCCAGCACGTGCGGCATCATGTAACGCGCGATATTCATCGCGTCCACGCGAAATTCCAAATCTTCGATGCCAATGTGAACGTGCGTGCCAAAAATCAAAAGTTTTTGCGCGAGTTCCGCCATATCTTGCTTGACGCCCATGTAGCGCTCGAACGGCGTAATCTCTTGCTCGACCCAATGCGAAAAGGGATGCGTCCCCGCCGCGACAATTTTCAAACCGCTTTTCGCCGCGAGTTCCATCACGCCGCGCCGCAGCCGCACCAATTCCGCGCGCGCTTCGGCGGGCGTCTGGCACACATTCGTCCCGACCTCGACCATGCTTTGATGCAATTCCGGCTTGATGGATTCCCGCATTATCATTTTGCCGTCTTCGAGCATTTGCGTAATGTACGATTTCAATGCGCGCGTTTGCGGATCCACAATTTGATATTCTTCTTCGATGCCGATATTGAGCGATGGAGGTTTAAGCATATCACTCTCCTTTACAGAAATGTCGAAACGTCAGTGTCATGCAGTCGGTAACGCCGCGCGACGCCATCCCTGCGGCGCCATTCGTTCCCACAGCCAATCTATTCCCGCGGCGCTCAAGAGCAATAAAGCCGGCGTCATCGGCAAAGCATAGCGCGTTCCGCCGAACGTCAGCGCCGCTTCCAAATTTACCGCCAAGAGCAAAGCGTACAAGCCAAATAACCTGCGCCACTGCCGACGATAGACAATCATTCCCCACAGCGCCGTCCCCAAAAAAATGAGCCACGGCATCAGTAGAATTTCAAACGGGATGGGCGGCAATTGCCGACTAGAGCGCGTCGTAAAAGACATGGGCGACCACAGACGCAAAATTTTTTGCGGCACGAGCATTGCCGTCTCGACGGGATGCGTTTGCATCCACGTCACCGCAACATTCATAAAGCGGCGACTGCTCTCTGGTTCACCCAACGCTTTCCAGCCCATAAAGAAACGGTCAGGAACCGGCCCATCGCGCCAAGTTTCCGGGGTCGGTTCGAGTCCGCTGCCATCCGCCAACGCGTTATTGCCTTGCCAAATTTTTACGCCCGCTTGCGTGGTCAAAGGAATAAATTCGCCAAAGACCGCATAGTTGCGAATGCTCCACGGGACGCTAAAGAGCGCCAACATTACCGCGAGCCACGCGGCGAGCTTGAAAGCATGGGAACGCGTGGCGCACAAAAAAAACCACAAGACAATAAAGGGCAGCGCAAAGACGATATTGGGACGAACCATCAACTCGATGCCCAAAATCAATCCCGCCAAGGGCGGACGCCAACGCGATGGACGGCGCAACTCGGCGGCGTACAAAACCAGCGCCACGGTCGCCAAGAAAATCGCCAAAATCTCGGAATATATTTCGCCGGTAATATAAATCAGAATTGGATACAGCGCGCCAAACAGCGCGCCAAGCCAACCGATACGGCGACGGCGAAATAATTCTACGCCTAACGGAAATAACAAAATCGCCGTCAATGCGCCCAGTACGATATTAGCGCCGCGCGCAATGGTCGCGCTTGGACCAAACAGAGCGTACAAGCTCGCCAGAAAAAACGGATAGCCGGGCGTGCGAAACGCCGTCGGCAAATTGTCGGCGGTCGTCATGCCGTTGTCCTGTAACAGACTGAGGGCGAGTTGATTAAAAAAGATTCCGTCGTACGACGGCGCGCTGTTAAATTTCACAATCGCGCCGACATAGATTCCGCGCACAAACAAACCTAAAAGTAAAATGCCCAAAAGCAAAAGCAGCGTGCGTTGTTCGCGGCGCAGCCAAGCGCGCGGCGCGGCGACGGTTTGCGCTGACGCGGATTCGTTTGACGAGGGCATCAACTGCGTCTCGGCTCAATTACGAATGTCGGCACCGTCGAGCCGCCGCCGGCGGTCACATTCACCAGCGCGGCGGTGGACAGGCGACATAACGAACCCGACATGAAGGCGCCGTACCAAATGTACGGGTCCGTGTCCAACATGCGGTCATAAATTTGCACCGTATCGTTCACGTAACTGGGGAACGGTTCTTCGGGCAGCGCGACGCGGCGCTGTACGATGCTTGGCTCTTGCAAACGGTCGCGCAGCAATTGTTCCCATTCGCTCTGCGAAACGGTCCAACCCAACACTACGCCTTTGCCGCCATATTCGTCGTTCGGTTTCACCACGAATTCGTCTTTGTTTTGCGCGAGGAACGGCATCAAATCAATTGGCGCGCCATTGTACACCGTTTTACGCTCTTCCAACACGCGCGTCCACGGAATAAATTTTTGGAGCGCGCGCCATTCCTCCGCGTCAAAGAGCGCTTGATTGCGTTCATCCGTCAAGACGGCGAGCGACGCTTTTTTGTGCAGAATTTTACACGCGAACGGATTGACCATGCACACGGCGTTATCGCGTACGGCGCGAATCACCGGATGCTCCAAACCCAAATCGCCGCGTTCGACCAACTCGCTAATGAGTACGCGTTTGTATACCAGCTGAATCTCGAAACCGTTCGCCGTGAGTTTGCCGTTGCGATATTCGCACGCGCGCGGATCCACGATTTCGGCCGTGTATCCTTGCGCTTGAAAATACTCTTGGAACAACACAAATTCGCTGTACGTCGGCACCTCTTTCCAATCGAGAATCGCAATGTTCGGACGCGTCGTGCCGCCCCATTGCCGCCACGCGTCGAGCAGCGCGTGCAGCATCTGATTGCGCGTCGGCAGCGGGCGCACTTCGTACTGTTTTTGAAATTCGCCCATCACGCGCAGGCCGTAAAACACTTGGCTCAAAACGTCGGTGTACGCCTGCGCGGCGGGAATTTCGGCGTTGTATTCGGTGAATTGCACGATGCCCTGCTCGGGCAGATAAAACGAATCCATGCGCGCGGAAGGGCTGGGTTCTTGGAAACCGAATTTTTCCGTGACCATGCGCTCTTCCCAATCGTTCAAACGAAACTGTGCGCGCACCGTTTCATCCGCCAGCGCCGCGTGGTACGCTTTGCGAAACGCGGGCATGACGCTGCGAATCGCGTTTTGCAAAAAATGATATTGTTCCGTCGTCAAAAAGCGGGGGCGCAGCACCGTCACGACATCGCGTGTGCCAAAATACAAACCGCGTCGCTTGGTCTGGTCTTGCAATTGAGCCCACGATTCGCGCGCCACGTCGGGCGTGAGCAGATTGTGGTAGGTTTCGATGGCTTGATGTAACATGAGGGTCTGAGGAACAAGCGGCAGGCAGCGCCTTGCGTTCGTGCGACGCGCTTCCTGCCGCGTTTTACCTAAAAGAATTGATTCCACCGCATTTCGTTGATTTGCGGGCGCGGGTTGAGCGCGAGCTTGATGCACATGTCCGCCATGTGCGTAACGCACCAGTTGAAAAATTCTTCGCCGAGCGAATAAATATCCATGTCGGGCGCGGGATTCATGAAATCAATCGCATACGGCGTCCCGTCGCGGATAGCCCATTCGACCGTATTCATGTCATAGCCGAGCGCGCGCACGAGACGCGCCGAATCGTTGTAAATGCGTTCGTACATCGTCGCGTCCAAATTGTGGCGCGCGTATTTGCGTTCGGACGGGTCATAGTGCATGACCAAAATATCGCTCTGCTCCAGACACATACAGCGGATGTAATTGTCCCATTGGATGAATTCTTGCAGAATCATGGTGAGCAAACCGCTTTCGTTATAGCGCAGCCACAATTCATCCATGCTATTGATTTTGTACACCTGTTTCCAACCGCCGCCGTGCGCGTCTTTGAGAATCACCGGAAATCCGCCGAGATACTCGATGTGTTTCTCCCACGGAATCGGAAACTCCAGATTCCGCAGCGATTCATTGTGAATGATGCCCGGAATATATTCTTTGTTGGGCAGCGCCACCGTTTTGGGCGACACCAAACCCAATTTCGTCACGAGCGACGCGCCGACAAATTTATCGTCCGCCGTCCACATGAACGGATTGTTGACGACATGCGTGCCTTGCAAGACCGCGTTTTTCAGATACGAACGATAATACGGCACCTCGTGCGAAATGCGGTCAACCAACACGGCATATTCGCACGGCTCGTCCATGCGCGTGCCGCCCAGTTTGGCGTATTCCGCAATCACGCCCTGCTCACGGCGGTTCACCTCTTTGATAAATTCGGGGGGGAACGACCATTCGCGTCCGATAATGAGGCCGATTTTTTTGGTCATGGTTTCGACTCCTGAGTGGAATAGTGCAATTATACAACCGGATTCAAAGGAAAAGTTTGGCAGGCGCTAAAGCGAGCATGAGCGCGCGCACGTTCCGCTCAAGCTGCGCCAACGCGTTTTCGGAATTCATTTCGTCCAAATCGGGTATGCGCCAAAATTCAGTTTTATTTTCCCATTGCGGAAAATACGCGCGCAGCATCGGACGATGTTCCGCTTCGTACATGGCGATGATACGTTCGGCGCGCGCCAAATCCGTTTCCGTCAATTGCAGCGGATACCGCGTGACCTCGGGCGAAAGATTCCGCGCGCGTAATCCTTCCAGCGCGGCGGGCGAAATGGGCCCCGGGTTGCGACTCCATTGTGCCACAATGCCGCGCGATTGCGCGCGCCATTCTAACTCATGTTCCTGCGCGAGGTGATTGAAAAGAATTTCCGCGAACCGACTACGATAGTAATTGCCGCTGCATAGGAATAAAATTTGCCTTTTCATCAATACGTAAAGCGTTCCCACACAAACATCGTTTGCCATGCGGCATCATGCTTGAGGAACGCGGTGAGCGCCTCCGTAATCTGTATTTTCGACAAGGTGTCGCCGCGCACGCGCAGCATCGAATCATCCTTGCCGTCATTGTATTCGAGATAGTACCCTTCGGCGGGGCTGCCCGTCGTTTGCATAAACAGCTGGCTCTCACTATCCCGCACAATCACAAATTCAATGTCGCCGCGTTCCATTGCCGCGAGCGCATTGCTCAAATCCTCTGCGGTGGCGTTGGGATACGCCGTGTTTGTAGAATCCATGTAACCGGTAGAACCGAATAAACTTGCGCCGCCGGGCAAAACTAGATCCATCGTGTCCCCCCTTGGACAACCATAACGGTTGCGCCAACAATCCTCTTGGCGGTTTCCGCGCCTCACGCGAACCTTATTCGCCGCGCTTGCCTATCCAAATCTATCGGTCAAGACGCTTTTGATTTGACTCGTAAATTCGTGTTCCATCTATTTGCGTTCAAACAATGTTTTTTGTTGTGGCACAGCGCGTTCGTAAATTTTGGGCGTGCGTTTCAGTGGCTTGCCATTGTATTCCGATTGAATCCCCAAACGCCGCAATCCAATCTTGACGTATTCTTCTTCGAGTTCGATGCCGATGGAATGTCGTCCGTGTTTTTTCGCGACAAAGGACGTTGTGAACGCTCCCGAAAATGGATCGAGAACCAAATCATCGGGGTTTGAGCTCGCAAGAATAATTCGTTCCAACAACGCAATCGGTTTTTGGGTCGGATGTTCTTCGTACTCTTGCATCCGATAGCGCACGCGCGGAAACCTCCAAACATTGCCCGGCACTTTTTTTGTATTGTACAGGACGGGGTTGGGTTTGCGATAGTCAATCAACTTGCGTTCTGCGCCCGTCTTGGCTTCAACCAAAATTTCTTGCGCGTTAAATGTGTAATCTTTTTTATTTTTGACGCAGAACAAAATGGGTTCATAGAGCGAACCATAATAGTTTCGCGCTTGCACACCCGAACTATCGTACGCCCAAACGATTCTCGAAAGAATGTCTAATTTTCCACGCAAGTAAAGATCAAAGTAGGGCATGTTCTGCGTCGCGCCCATGAGATACATACTACCGTTCGCTTTCAACTTGGCGCTGCACAAAGCAAGCCATTGATAACACCATTCCAAATATTCTTGCTCCGACGCCCATTGCTCTTTGCGCCCATTAAAATTTTTGCCAATGTTGTAGGGCGGGTCGGCAAAGAGGAGGTCAATCGAGGCATCTGGAATTTCCTGCGCTAGAACCACCAGCGCGTCGCCCCAATAGATTTTGTGAGAATCCTTTTCAAACTGCTGAACCATCTGTTCCCTGTCCTTGTATGGCAGTGTCGGTCATTGGATTGGGTTTATAGCCCAACGGTTTGCGATGCTGTAAAAAACCCGCATTGCGATTCTTGACGCTCGTTTCAGGTTTGAGCCAAATAATATCGTCAATAAACTCCCATCCATTCTCTACGCGGCGCGTATGCAAATCGAACGGAATCGGCTTGCCCCATTCCGCCCTAATTTTGCTAGTACCGCTCCCCCACAAAATACTTTATCATCGCGCGCCATGTGGGCCAGTCGTGGGGCCATTCGTGACCCCACATCGAAAGTTCGTGGGGGATGCCCTTTTGGCTCAAGAGCTGCGAGAAATAACGCGACGCGCCCGGATTTTCGTAATTGCCCTGCCCCGTCGCAAGAAAAATATCGCGCTTGTGTTGTAGCGCATTCAAATATTCGCCGCCGAGCTGCGGCACATATTCGACCGGATTGTTGAAATAGATATTTTCGTCCGAATAATCGGTGTGGATGTAATGCCGAATATCGTAATCGCCGCTCATCGCAAGCGTACCGGCGAACAGGTCGGGACGCCGACACAATTGATTCATCGCATGATACGCGCCGAGCGATGCGCCGCACGTAATAATGCCAAACCGCCCGCGACACGAATTCCAAATGTACGGCACGACTTCGTCGCAAATATATTTGTTGTATTGCACCTGCCGCCACGCCATCGCGCCCGGATGCATGCCGCGATTCAGCCACGCTTCACGATTGATGCTGTTGATCGAAAACACCTTGACCTTGCCGCCGTCAATGTACGGCGCGAGCACATCAATCATCTGAAAACGTTCATATTCCAAAAAATCCGCCGCCGCCGTCGGAAAGAGCAACAGCGGAAAACCGTAATGTCCGTACGTCACAATACCCATCCACTGGTTCAAACTCGGACTGTGCCAACCGTCAATGAATCGCTGCATGATGCTCCTTTGACGCGCTGCGTAGCGCGAATAATTTTGGGTCAATCGAAATTCAAAATGCCAACTAGAACTTGGTCAACCGCCGCTCGAACAGCGCGGCGGTCAAGCCGAAACGTTTTCAGAAACGTCCGGCTCGATATGGGTGCGCGCCACACGTTACGGCTTGACGTTCAACCACGAATAAAATCCGCCGAGGCCATCTTCGATGCAATCGAGATTTTCCGGGTCATCGCGCCACAAACGCTGATTCTCGCGTTCCACCAAAAATTTATACGCGTACCGACCGCGCGGCGGACGCGGTATGACGCCGTGCCACACGCCCGGCGCGCGTTCGTACAAATAATGCGCGTGCGTGCGCCAACCGTTCCACTCGCCCACCGCCGCGACGCGCTGCGCCTTGACGTCATAGTACGTAAATTCAATCGAGTCGGAATGAATTTGCGGCGACAGCGGAAAATTTGCCAGCGCGCCGTTCGGCGCGCGCAGCGCGCGGGCGACCGCGTGCGCCGCGTTCAACACGCCGCAGCCCTGCGGCGCGCGCGGAAATTGTTCCAGCGGGTGCGCCGTTTCCCTGAGGATACTTTTAATCTGCGCGGGCGTCAACGTCGGATTTGCCTCCAACATTTGCGCCGCCACCGCGCTCACCAACGGCGCCGCCATCGAAGTGCCGTCGGCGTGCTGATAATGCGCGTGAATATATTTTTGTTCGATCATCCGCGCGCGCAGCGTCGCGCGGATTTCTGCCAGCGGCAGCGCGAGCGTTTCTTTTTTGAATGTGTTTTCCGCTTTGCGCGTCTGCAATAATTTTTCCAATTCGTCGTCGGACGCGTGCAGCAGTTTCCACAAATACTGCCCCTCGTTATACACCCACGTCTGCGGCAGCATCGGCGCGGGCACCCAGCGCGCGGGCGCAATCACATCGGGTTTGGACACATTCTGTCCGCCGCGTCCATAATTGGAGGGATACAAGCGAAAGCGTCCGCGCTCCCACGAATTGCAATCGTCCAAACCGCCCACCGTCAGCGCCGATGGCGCGCTCGCCGGCGGCATCACCCGTTCGGCATTATCATTCCCCACCGCGCACACAACCGTCATGCCGCGCGCCGACGCTTCTTCCACCAAATCGTCCAATTTCGTCAACGTGCCGTCCGACGGAAAATCGCCGCCGACCGAAAGATTGACGACGCGGATATTGAAATGATGCTGCTGTTCCAGCGCCCACGTCAGCGCGCGATAAATATCCGTCTCGTGAATCGCGCGCCCGCGGCGATTGCCCGTTTTTATCAAAACCAAACGCGCATTATAGGCAATGCCGCGATATTTGCCTTCCGACAAAAAACCATTGCCCGCCGCGACGCTCAAAGTCATCAAACCGTGCCAGCTCGTCAGCGCGGGACGACGAAAACGCGGCCGTTCGACCGGTTCCCGCGCCGTCGCGTCCACATGCGTCAAAATGCGATTGTACGGTTTTGTGAGGTCGGGATGCGGATAAAAACCGGAATCGAGAAACGCCATTACGACGCCGCGCCCGGTGAATTGCGGATACGCGTGCATCCGATACGGCATAGCCAGCAGCGCGCGTTCGGCGCGCGAATACACCGGATACGGCAGCTGCAATTCGTTCTGCATAGATTCGGCGCGCCGTTGTTGACGCGTCAGCGTCACCGCATCGAGAACGCAGCGCGGGCAGGCGCCTTGCGCGGGTTTCCATTGCGGCGTTTGCGTTTGCAGCGCGCGCACAATGTGCGCTTCGAGTTGACGATTGAACGCCAGCAGAATCGCGTCGGTGCGGCGTCCACAGCGCGGACAAAACACGCCATCCGCCGCCGCGCTGCTCGCGCGGCGATGCGCAACGGACATGTTTTCAAGCGAAACGGACACGCGCACGAGTGTAGC
>Ga0232057_1013307_pt1 | contig 16412 bp, 13 predicted proteins | sample LAC_MetaT_1_FD_165508 | JGI IMG/M metagenome (GOLD analysis project Ga0232057, IMG submission 165508) | Metatranscriptome of anaerobic ammonium oxidizing microbial communities from anammox membrane bioreactor (MBR) in UC Berkley... | ecosystem: Engineered > Bioreactor > Anaerobic > Unclassified ...
CGCACCTTGAAACCGCGCGCGGCTTGTGTTATGATGCGCGCATAAATCAATTGTCCGAGGAACGAACCGATGAAACGAGTCATTTTCGCTTTTGTCCTTTTTATTTTGGTCGCGGCGGCCGCGTTCACGGCGTTACCCGCCAGCGCTGCGGGGCCGCAGTGGATTGTGGTTAATCCCGGCGACACGTTATTTTCCATCGCTGCGCGCAATGGCACCACCGTCGAAGCGTTGATGCGCGCCAATAATTTACCGAATGCGAATTTTGTCTATTCGGGCCAGCGCCTTTTGATTCCGCTGGGGAATCCCACATACGGGGCGCCCGCGCCGCAACAACCCGCGCCGCCGCAGCAACCCGCGCCGCCGCAATTTGCCGCGCCGCAGCCCGTCGCCAGCAGCGTCTATTACACCGTTCGCCCGGGCGATTCGCTCGCCGCGATTGCCGCGCGTTATGGCGTCTCCATGTCCGCCATCGCGCAGGCGAATGGTTTGACGAATTGGAATTTTGTCTGGTACGGTCAGCGCCTGCTCATTCCCGGCGCGGCAAATGTGAATGGCGTAACGGCGCCCGCGCCCGTCGCTGCCGCCCCCGCGCCCGCGTCGTCCAACCCGAGCGCGCCAGCCGCGCCGAACGCGCCGACGACCGGTAAATGGATTGACGTCAATGTGAGCAATCAAACTATTACGGCGTACGAAGGCAGCACGCCGCTCAAGACGATTTTGGTTTCGACGGGTTTGCCGCGCACGCCGACCGTGCTTGGCACGTTCAAAATTTTACGCAAGTATCCGGCGGTGCGTATGACCGGCGGCACGCCCGGTTATGATTATTACGATTTGCCGAATGTGCCGTACTCGATGTTCTTTTATCAAGGGTATGCCATTCACGGCACGTACTGGCACAATAATTTTGGGCATCCCATGAGTCATGGCTGCGTAAATCTGCCGACGGCGGAAGCGAAATGGTTCTACGAATGGGCGCCCATCGGTACGCCGGTCGTCGCGCATCGTTGACCGCAAAAAGATTTTTGCCGGATTGCTACGAAACGGACGACGCGCGTCGTCCGTTTTTTTTAGGCCGCGCGACTTGCGCGCGCTCTTGCATTTTCCAGTTGGGCGAGTAAAATGGCGCGAGCGAATTATGGCATATCTTTCGGAATTGCTCGGACGCACCGTGCGCGACCATCGCGGTAATACGTTGGGCCGCTTGACGGATTTGCTCATCCTACCGGACGTCAAGTCCAATTATCCGCGCGTCGTCGCGCTGGCGCTCGGCAAAGAAGAACAGCCCACCGTTTTCGCATGGCTCGGCACCGAAGATTTGGCGGGCAGTACGATTGTGCTGCAAACGCATCCGCAAACGTACACGGAAACTGGCGGCGAAATTTTTTTGTCGCGCGATGTCTTGGACCGCCAGGTGATTGATATCGAAGACCATCGCATGGTGCGTGTGAACGATTTGGAATTGGGGCGCATCGGCAGCGATTATCGGCTCATCAATGTTGACATTGGCGGACGCGGTTTATTGCGTCGGCTCGGCGTCGAAGATTTGGTCGAGCGCGTGGCGGAACGAATGCATCGCCAAGTGCCCAACAATGCCGTGTCGTGGTCCGACCTGTCCTTTTTGCCGGACAAGGGCGTGCGCGTCAATGTGCCGCGCCAGAGTTTCAAAGAATTGCATCCCGCCGACATTGCCGAAATTTTAGAAGATGTGGGGCCCCGCCTCGCGGGTGAATTGATTAGCGATTTGGGCGACGAACAAATCGCGGAAACGTTGATGGAATTGGAAACCGATTTCCAAGCCGAGTTGCTAGAATCGTTTCCCGAAGAGCGCGCGGCGGATATTGTCGAAGAGATGGAGCCGGACGAAGCCGCCGATTTGTTGAATGAATTGGACCCCGCGAAACGTCAAGCGGTTTTGGATTTGATGGAGCAAGAAGAACGCGAGGATGTGCAGGAATTGTTGGGACATCAACAAGATACGGCGGGCGGTTTGATGACCAACAATTACGTGTGCGTTCCGCCGGGGCTCACAGTGGGCGAAGCGCTCGAACGTTTGCGAAATGACCCCGATTCGCGCGAAGCCGAGACGATTTATTACGTGTATGTTTTGGATGCGGACGAAAAATTGCTGGGCGTGTGTTCGTTGAGCGATATGGTGCTGGCGCAGCCCGCCGCGCCTTTGGCTGAAATTATGCACCGCGACCCGGTGTATGTGGAATTGAGTACGCCGCGCGAACAGGTGCTGGAAGAAATTTCTAAATACAATTTGCTGGCTGTGCCGGTTGTCAATCAGGACAACCAACTCCAGGGCATTGTCACCGCCGACGATGCGTTGGAAATGATTTTACCGCAAGAATGGAAAGTGAAACTCCCGCGTCTATTCCGATAGACCCACGTATGGGTGAAGCATTTTTGTTCTCGTACGCGCGCGGCGACGCGGGCGCGTGTGAAAATGCCTCACCCGTTTACGCGTCTTTGCATGTCGCTGCGAAACCGATTCGAACAGCTCGTTTCGCGACGCGCCGCGTCCCGCGCTGGGACCGGCAAACGCCGCATGTTGACGCGCGCCTCGCTCTTGGCATTCCTCGCCATTCTTGGCCCCGGTCTCGTCTCTGGCATTGCGGGCGATGACGCGGGCGGCATCGGCACCTATTCGGTCGTCGGCGCCAAGTACGGTTACGAACTCCTCTGGACGCTGGTCATTATCATTATCGGCTTGACCATAGTGCAAGAAATGACCGCGCGCCTTACGGTCTTTACCGGCAAAGGTTTGGCGGACTTGATTCGTGAAGTCTTTGGCGTACGTATTACGGCGTTCGCCATGCTCACGCTCTTTATCGCCAACGGCGCGGTCACCATCAGCGAATTTGTCGGCATTGCGGCGGCGAGCGAAATGTTTGGCGTCTCGCGTTACCTCACCGTGCCGATTGCGGCGGCGGCGGTGTGGTATATCGTCGCGCGCGGCAATTATCGCGCCGCCGAAAAAGTATTTTTGGCGTTATCCGCCGTCTTTGGCGTCTATATTATTTCCGTCATTGTGGTCCATCCCGATTGGGCGGAGGTAATCAAAGGCACGGTGATTCCCTCTCTGCCGCGCGAACGCGACGCGATTTTATTGGTGATTGCCGTGATTGGCACCACCATCAGCCCGTACATGCAATTTACGCTTTCGGCGACGACGCTGGACAAGGGGACGAAACCGGAAGAATACGGATTTGTATTTTGGGAAACGGTGTTGGGCGTCTTGCTCAGCGGCGCGTTTGCTTATTTCATTGTGATTGCCACGGGCGCGACGCTGCACGTGAACGGCATCACCTCGATTGAATCGGCGGAGCAAGCCGCGCAGGCGTTGGAACCGATTGCGGGGCCGCTCGCGGAAACGCTTTTTGCCATTGGCCTTTTGGGCGCGTCGCTGCTTGCCGCGTCCATCTTGCCGCTTTCGACGACGTACGCAATTTGCGAAGCGTTTGGTTGGGAACGCGGCGTGAATCAAGAATGGGAAGACGCGCGCATTTTTTACGGCATCTATACCGCGTTGATTGTGGTCGGCGCGATTGTGGCGTTGATTCCCGGCTTGCCGCTGTTTGAAATTTTTGTATATGTCTATTTGCTGAACGGGATTTTGCTGCCGGTCTTGCTGGTCTTGATGCTCAAGCTGGCGAACAATAAACGGCTGATGGGCGCGCACGTCAATTCGTGGTTTGTCAATGTGATGGGCTGGGGCTTGACCATCGTCTTGATTGTGTTGACGGCGATTTTGGTGGCGACGACAATTTTTCAAATTTAAGTTTGCGCCGCGCGTCTAGCGCGGATCGGGTTCATCCGGCGGCAATTGCGGGCGGCGCAATGCTTTGAAAAAACCGCGATTCTTTTTTTCGACCCACAAGCGGCCGCGATAATCAAAAACAAATTTGGGCGAACCCTTTTCGGGCAATTGCAAAGGTCCGTCGGGAAGGGCGTCCGCTTCGTCGTCCTCCAGCGCGTCCGAATTTTCGGCTGATTCATCCGCACGCGGTTCGGTTATAATAGGTGCGGCGGCGGACGCGGTTTGCGGCTCGAGCGGAGGGCCGTTTGGCGCCGCGCTTTCTGACGCAAGCGCGTTTTCTGGCGGGTTCTCGAGCGGCGCGACGCTCAGCTCGTTTGTCGGCGCGCTGACGTTCTCGGATACAATCGCGTTCGCGTTTTCCGCGAGGAAAGCGGATGTTGCCGTCACGGACGTTTCTGAAATACTTTTCGCGCGCGCGGGTTCGACGGATTCGGATTCGCGTACGTCAAGATTTTCCGCGTGTGTAGGTTCAATGGATTCGGATTCGCGTACGTCAAGATTTTCCGCGTGCGCGGGTTCGGCGGGTTTCGTTTCGCGCGCGCTAACGGTTTCCGCCGCGGCGGCGCTTGCGTTTTCCAAAGCGGATTCTGTGGACACGGCTTGCGCGTCTGTGGGAACATCGGGCGTGGGGGCAGCGTCTATCGTCGGGGCAGCGGTTTGCGTTGACGGCGCATCGGACGATTCAATATCCTTGACGGCATAAAGCACCAGGGCGAGATACAAGCACAACGGCGCGACGATAAAAATTAAAAATGAATTGTCCACGCGTCGTATTATAAAGCAAAAAGGAATTTCAAAAAATTGATTGCCGATTTTCGCATCGGACATTACACCGATTTGGAAAATATCACGGGCTGCACGGTAGCGCTGGCGCCGCCGCAGGGCGCGGTGGGCGGCGTGGATGTGCGCGGCGCGGCGCCGGGAACGCGCGAAACGGAATTGCTCGGCACGGGCCGTTTGATTGAACGCGTCAATGCCGTCGTTTTATCCGGCGGCAGCGCGTTCGGTCTCGATGCGGCATCGGGCGTGGTGGAATATCTGGAGGACCAAGGCATCGGGTATGATGTCGGCATTGCGCGGATTCCGATCGTGTCGGCGGCGGTGCTCTTTGATTTGGCGATGGGCAATCCCAATGTGCGCCCGACGGCGGCGAATGGCTATCAAGCCTGTCTCGCCGCGCGCAACGATACAATCGCGCAAGGCAGCGTCGGCGCAGGCACGGGCGCGTCGGTCGGCAAATTGTTGGACATGGAAAACGCGAGCAAAGGCGGCATCGGTTACAGTGAGCGCGCGCTGCAAAATGGTATCACGGTGGCGGCATTGGTGGCGGTGAATGCGTTGGGCGATGTCGTTGACCCGACGAATGGTCAAATCGTCGCCGGCGCGCGCAACGCGCAGGGCGGCTGGGCGGACAGCGGCGCGTTGTTGTTCACCGACAACCGCGCGCGCGATTTTTTATTGCAAAATACGACGATTGGCATCGTATTGACCAACGCGGTCTTGACTGTGGAGCAAGCCAATAATATGGCGAGCATGGCGCATGACGGCATTGCGCGCGCGACGCGTCCGTCGCACACTTTGTTTGACGGCGACGCGTTATTTGTCATGGCGTCGGGGACGCGCGGCGGCGGCGATTTGACGACTTTGGGCCATGCGGCGGCGGAATGTGTGGCGGACGCGATTGTGAACGGCGTAAAAATGGCGCGCAGTTTGGGCGGCATCAAGGCGTGGAGCGAGCCATGAGCCATTTGTTGATGTTTGATATTGGCAATCAACATATTAATCTGGGCGTGTTTGAGCGCGCGACGCTGCGCGCGGCGTGGCGCATTTCTACGCGTGTGGAAGGGACGCCCGACGAGTACGCGGTCTTGATGCGCACGCTTTTGCGACAGACGAATGGCGCATACACCTTTACAGGCGGCGCGCTGGCATCGTCGGTGCCGCCAATGATTCCGACTTTTTTAGAATTGTGTCGCGCGCAATTTGGTTGGATGCCGCTGGTGGTGGGCCCCGGCATCAAGACCGGCATTAAAATTCGGACAGATAATCCGCGCGAGGTTGGCGCGGACCGCGTGGCGAACGCGTTGGCGGCAAAAACTTTGCACGGCGCGCCCGCCATCGTGATTGATTTTTCGCCGATTACGATTTTTGACGCGGTGAACGCGCAGGGCGAATATGTGGGTTCTGCCATCGCGCCCGGGTTGAATGTGAGCGCAGAGGCGTTATTTCGTTCCGCCGCGCAATTGCTGCGCGTCGAACTTGCGCCGCCCGACCCGCCGAATCCGATTGGCAAAAACACAATCAACGCAGTGCGTTCGGGTTTGATTTATGGCTATATCAGCATGGTCGAAGGCATGATTGCGCGGTTCAAACAAATGTTGGGCGCAGACGCGCGCGTGATTGCGACGGGCGAACAGATTTCGCTCGTGCTGCGCGAATCGCGTTTAGCCGATATTACGGATGAACAACTTACGCTGCGCGGTCTGCAATTGATTTATGATTTGAACAACCCAAAACGGAGACAGGGAGGTTGAATGGTTCGCGCAAAAATTTTATTGGGCGTCGGCTTGACGCTGTTGGCAATTTTACTGGCGGCGTTCGCGTTGCCCGTTGGCGCCGCACAGACCGCGCCAGACGACAATGGATTACGCGTCAGTCCTTTGAACCGCGCCGCCGCGCAGAGTTGCGGCGCGCCGACGATTCAGTACGCGTACGCAAATCCCGCGACGACGTATCCGGGCCAGGTCACGACGCTTTATTGGGGCAGCGTCTTGGGCGCGCAAGCGGCATATTTGCAATATCCGGATGGCCACCGCGTCGGCATCGGCACGCCGGGTTCGCAGCAGGTGAATCCGTACCAGACTAGTACGTATTATGTGATTGGCGTCTGCGGTTCGTTTCAAACGCAAATGCCGATTACGGTCAATGTGCAAGGGGGCCCAACTTGCAGCGGCTCGCCGCAACTCAATGGCTTTAGCGCGAGCCCGTCGGTCATTGCGGCAGGCCAGGGTTCGACCTTATCGTGGGGCCAAGTCAACAATGCCGATTCCGTTCAATTGAGTTCGCAAACCAATGGCGGCAGCGGCGTGCCGACGCCGGGCAGCATGGTCGTCTATCCCAAACAAACGACGACGTATTATTTAACCGCGTGGTGTCAAGGCAGTTCCGTCCAAGCGCAGGTCACGATTACGGTCAACAACGCGCCGCCCACGCCCACGCCGCCGCCTGCGAATTCAAATCAAATTCGGAGCATCCAAACCGAAAAACTTGCCAAAGGCGAGCTCAAGGTGACGGTCAATTATTATTGGAATGGCGAAGATTCGCCGGCGACGATTCAGAGCGTGGCGTACAACAGCAGCAATCAACCGGTGACGAATGTCGGCAGTACCGCCATTATCGCCGGCTATGTGAAATATGTGATTCAGAATTTAATCTCTGTCGGCGGACAGGGCGCCATGACCAAAGTAACGTCGTGCATGGTCGGCAAGTCCGGCACCGATTTAACGTGCTTGAGCGTGCCGGTACAATAAAAAAATTAAAACTGGTCGGGATTTTTCCGACCAGTTTTTTTTGTACGCAACGCCAAAAAAATTCGACAAGGGGCATACAATGTATTATCATCTGGGACATTCGATATAAGGGATGGGTTGGGCTGCTTGGCGCCTGAACTCACTGCCCGAGCAAAGGAGTTTTATGTTACGGTCGGTTAGGCGGTTTGCCAAAACGCGCGCGGCGCTCTTGGGCGTTTTCGCGCTTTTCTTTTTTGTAACGCCGTTTGCTTTGCCGCGTACGGTTTCCAGCGCGCCGCGCGTTAGCGGTCAAGCAGAAATGGCGCGCGCGCGGCCAAACGGCGCAAGCGTAGATTGCAATATCTGGTGGGCGGAAGTGTTGCACGATACGTTCGACTCGAATTATCGTTCCCTTGTTGGCCCAACCACGCCCAACAACACCGTGAAACTGCGCTTGCGCGTCGCGCAAGGCGATTTGAACAGCGCGCGCGTGCGCGTTTGGGATGACCGCGCCAATACAGAAACGTATTATGCCATGTCCTGGGATGGCGGTTTTGACAACGACCCCGTTACCTACGATTGGTGGTACGCCGACATCGCGGTTGGCGCGCAGCCGACGATTCTGTATTATTTTTTTGAATTGAACGATGACCCCGACAACAATTCTGGAAATGGAATTTGCGACCAAGATTTTTATACCGACGACAATGTAAAGTTTTACGGCGGCGGCATGGGCGCGATGAGCGACAATTATAACGATGGCTTGTCCTTTCAAATCACCGTCTATGATTCCGCGTTCAGCGTTCCGACTTGGATGCAGCAAGGCATCGTCTATCAAATTTTTCCCGACCGTTTCCGCGACGGCGACGCGAGCAACAATCCCGCTGCGGGTCGCTTTTTTTACAACGAAGGCAGCGGCACAATTTTTCGCTCCAATACGAGCGCGTGGAATACAAAAATTTGCGACCCGCGCAATCTCGTCGCGCCGACTTGTTCCGGCTCGTACAGCAACAATTTTTACGGCGGTGACCTCAAAGGCATCAAGGACAAAATTGACCAAGGGTATTTCGACAATCTCGGCGTGAGTGTGTTGTACCTCAATCCGATTTTTCGTTCGCCGTCCAATCACAAGTACGACACGGCTGATTATTTGACCATTGACCCCGATTTTGGCACGCTCGCCGATTGGAACAATCTCGTCGCGGCGGCGAACGCGCACAACATCAAAATCATTTTGGATGGCGTGTTCAATCACGTTTCATCCGACAGCACGTACTTTGACCGCTATGCGCGCTACAATGCGGCGGGCGCGCTCACAAGCCCGAATGGCATGGGAACGAATGACGCCAGCGGCGCGTGTGAAGCAACGACTTCGCCGTACCGCAATTGGTTTTATTTTTCCGATGCGAATACGATTTATAATCCGGGCCTCGACGCTCCGAATATCACAGTCTATTGCGCGCCGCCCAACACTTATACGCCGCCCAATAATGGCGGCACGGCGACATACGAAGCTTGGTATGGTTATTCCTCATTGCCCAAACTTCAAGCCAATACCGCTGCCGTCCGCAATTTGATTTGGAATAATGGCTTGGCGTCCGTCGGGCCCTATTGGACCAATCAAGGCGCGTCGGGTTGGCGTTTCGATGTGGGCGCGGATGTGGATTCCGGTTTGACGAATGACGCGAGCAATGATTATTGGGAAGGTTTCCGCAGCGCGGTGCGCGCATACAATCTGCAAGCGCTGACGCTCGGCGAAGAATGGGGCGACGCGTCCGCGTGGCTGCTCGGCAATGAGTGGGACAGCGTAATGAATTATCGTTTTCGCTCGGCGGTTTTGGCGTGGCTCTTTACCGGATGTGTGACGGGCGAAGGATGCAGCGGCGGGACCGTGTACGAAGAAAACGACAGCAACAGCGGCAGTTCGAGCGGCGCGATTTCTGCCATTTTGCCTTCGCAATTCAATGCGCGCTTGCGTTCGATTCAAGAAGATTATCCGCCAATGGCGTTCAACGCGATGATGAATCTCGAAGGTTCGCACGACACCCAGCGCATTCGGTTTCTTTTGAAAAAAATCAACAACAACGATGACGCGGCGGCGGTGCAGCGCATGAAAGAATGGTGGTTATTTGCGTTCACGTACGCCGGCGCGCCGACGCTGTATTACGGCGACGAAATCGGTTTGTCGCAAGATGGCGTGTGGGACGGTGCGCGCACGCAAGACGACCCGTACAATCGCGCGCCGTTTCCATGGGACGATACGCCGGGCGATTTGACGGCGGACACGTCCAATCTCTTGGCGTTTGCGCGCAAGATGGCGTCGCTGCGTTTGGCGTATCCCGTTTTGCAGGACGGCGATATACAGCACGGCATTGTCATTGACGATGCGAATAAATTGTACGGTTTTGCGCGCACGAACGGTTCGCAGACCGCGTTGATTGTGTTGAATCGCGACGTGAATAACGCGCACAGCGTAACGTTAAATAATTTGAACGCGGCGCCGTACAATTTGGCGGACGGAACGATATTGTACGACGCAATAGAGGGCGGTACGTACACCGTCACTGGCGGCAGCGTCACCGCGTCGGTCAATGCGGCTTGGGGCATCGTTTTGGTGCAGCCGAACGGCGTGCAAACGCCGTCCGTTCCCGCGCAATTTGTTGTGACGACGAACGGCGCGCAGAACAAAATCACATGGAATAGCGTGACGACGGATACGGGCGGCGGACGCGAATTGGCAAACACGTACACGGTGCATCGCAGTCTAACGCAAAGTTTTACGCCTGACGCGGGCAATCTCCTAGCGACCATTGCGCCGCCGAATTTTGGTTCGCTGAACGGACGCGTGAGCTATACCGATACAAATCCGTTAGCGCCCGCCGAAAATTCGCTCGCGACCAATTATTACGCCGTGTGCGCGCACAACGCGGGAGGCGGCGCAAGCTGTACGGCGCCTTCCGCGCCGACGGCGTCAACGTTACTTGCTTTTACCGCGCGCGCGCAGCAAAACCAGGCGCTTTTGAAATGGCAGACCGGTACGGAAACGAATGTGTTGGGTTTTAATGTTTGGCGTCGTCAAGGCAAGCAGGGCGCGTGGACGCAGCGGAACGCGCAACTTGTTCCCGCGCAGACGCCGGGCCAAGTGCAAGGACACACGTATTCGTACACGGACGCGGCGGACGCGGGAATCTATTTTTATCGTCTCGAAAGCGTGATAGTCAACGACGCGCCGATTTATTCCGAAAGCAAGCGCGTGCGCGTCGCCGCAACCTGTCCCGCGCGCCCCACCATTGTCGCGCCGACGCAAGCGGCAGAGCTGGCAACGCGACGCGTGGCATTGGATTGGCAGGATGATGCGTGCGCGACGACATGGAAGGTGAGCGTGCGCGAAGGGAACGCGCGCGGGGCGGTCATATTCAAACGGACGGATTTGACCGCATCGCATGTAACGACGTCGAAACTGCAAGCGGGAAAAACGTATGTCTGGCGGGTGACGGCGTGCGGCGCAAGCGGCTGCGCGCGGTCAACGTGGCAAACGTTTCATGTCGCGGCGCGAGCCGAATAAGCATTTGCGTCAATGCAAGACCCGAAGGATCAAGCAATCCTTCGGGTCTCGTTTTGCAAGCGTCGGAAAATGGGTCTAGTTCTTTAACATTATGAAATGGCGGAATAAGAACGCGTAGAAAGGCGTTCTCTAACGCCGCTTGGAAAATGTGGATCAGGCAATTTCATGTTGGACGAGAACTAGCTCGTCGTCCACAGGCGAATCAATTGTAACGCGCCCAATACCATAAAGAGCCAACCGGTGTACAACGCGGTGTACAAGAGCGCGTATCCGATGCTCGGCCCAAGTTGGCCGCGCGTTTGCGGCGCCTTGTCCAAGACGAGTTTGAGCGCGCGATAAAACATCCAATACAACGCGAGCAAGATCCACGGCAAGGCGATGGCAAACAGTTGAACGAGGAGCCAAAACAGCAGCATCAAAAGCAGCGAAATGGCAATCCATACGACGATTGAAACCAGACAGCCGACCAGATCATTTCCCGCATCGCCTAGATCGGGAATATCCAAATTTATGTCGGGTACATTTATCATTGGCAGCCCGACGAGACCGGGGTCAACGGTACCCAGGTCGAGCGCTTCCGGCGCCGTTTTGGTCGGTTGTTCCAACTGCGCGCCAACATACAAGCCGATGGCTAGAAACACAAATAATCCCGCCGCAATAATGCCCAGCGCGATGGTGAGCTCAGTTACAAACGAACGCGTGCTGAAATAAAACACCAATAGCGTCGTGATAATGACGACGGGAATCGAAATCCACACCAGCGCGCGGACAGACCAGAGCGGGGACCGGGTGTTCTGTTTGGTTTTCAAGTGTGTTTTATTGTTTAAACGCCTTGATCAACGCCTTCCATTTTTCCGTATCTTGGTCCGGTTCAAAAGGCGTATAGAGCGTGATGCGGTCGAGCAAACCCGTGTATCGCGCTTTGATGGCGTCTGTAAGTTTGTCGGGCGTCGCCACGACGCAAAACTCTTCCAGCATCTCGTCCGTAATTTTGCTCGCCATCTCTGCCCACTCTTTGCGCGCCGCCATCATCGAAAGCTCTTCGCCGACCGCGCTCCAGCCATGCGTTTCCAACACCGCGCGATAACTTGGCGTGGACGCGTAAAACGAAATCTGCGCGCGCACCATCTCTTTTTCCGCGTCGTCCGTCGCCACAAATACCGCCGACGAGACTTGTAGGTCGGCGCGCTGCCGCTGCGTTTTTTGCATCCCGATAGCGATATTCGGCAGCGTCACCTCGCGCAAGTATTTTGCGGAATGGAACGGATGCACGTGAAAGCCCTGACACAATTCGCCCGCGAGTTGGCACAATTTTTCATTTACGCCCGCGATATAAATGGGAATGTGCGGATGTTCAATCGGCCCGGGATTAAAGAACGGCGTCATGAGCGTAATTTTGTAAAACTCGCCGCGAAAATTGATGCGTCCGTCGCCCTGCCACGCATCCCACACCGCGCGCATCGCCAAAATCATTTCGCGCAATTTCGCCGTCGGATGTTCCCACGTCATGCCAAAGCGGCGTTCAATGTGCGGCTTGACCTGCGTGCCGAGTCCCAAAATAAATCTGCCTTTTGACGCGGCTTGCAAATCCCATGCGATATGCGCCAACACGGTCGGACTGCGCGGGAACGCCACGGCAATCGCCGTGCCTAACTCGATTTCTTTGGTATGTTCCGCCGCGAGCGCGAGCGGCAAAAAGGGGTCGTGCTGTGTTTCGCTCGTCCACAAGCAATCAAAGCCCAACGCCTCGACGCTGCGCGCCAGCGCGGGCATTTCGCCGAGATTCGGGACAAGCGTTGCGGCATCTATTTTCATTTGATTCGGTATCCCTCCGCTTCATTATTAAACACCCACGCCACCACTTCGCCGATGTGAATTTCGTCAAACATGTACGCTTCGGTCGTCACGGCGGCGGAACCGCGCCCGCGCAATCCTTTGCGCGTGCGTTCCATTTCTTCAAAGCGTTCGCGCCACACGACAAAATTTTCGGGGCGCAAATCCACCCATCCCTTTTTTGCCCACGCGTCCACATTTTCAGCCGTCAACGGCACGCGATTTGTATCGGCGCGTTCGGGAATGCGAATTTGGGGCCCGCGCCAAAGCGTCAAACCGTCCGGCGCGAGAATGGGCAAGCCGACCGATACAATCAACTCTTTGATGTCGGGATGTTTTTTGAGCCAAGCGAATAACGCTTCGGCGATTTTTTTCGGACGCTGATTCAACACGCGTTCGAGCGTGTGATAGCGTTCGCGCAACAGATATGCTTCAAACAACAATTTTGAAAGTTCCGGCGGGCCCAATTGACCCAGCGCCACCGACGGGATTTTGGTTTCCTCTTCCAAGCGCGCCAAATCCGTCAGCGCCGCGCGGCGCAGATTGCCCGCGCGATAACTTGGATTCAATACCGTACTGTCGAGCGCGGACAATACTTCTTTGCCCGTATTGACGCCCAGAATTTCCAAAACGACTTTGGACGCGATTTCTTCCGGCGTAATAAATTCCATCTGATTCATCGCCGTAATCGCTTCGAATTCGCCTTTGGCGAACGCGCCATTTTCGCCCGTGTCAATAATGACGACTTGGAGTTTGCCGCGCTCTTGAAATTCTTCCGGCGCGGCGTGCAGAATTAATTCGCCGTTCAGTTTCTGCAATTTCGGCGCGTACCGCGTCACCGGTTTGCCGCGTTCTTGAATCGCGCGCATACTGATATCCGCATAGCCAATCATCGCCGCCGGTTTGATTTCTTTGACAATGGGGGCTTCGGGCGTGCGCGCCATCAAAAACATCAAGCCGGTGTGCGCGAAACCGACCGCCGTTTTGGACATGAGTTTCGCGCTCGGTTTATCTTCGCCGTGCGTGTAGGGAATGTTCAGCCCCATGCCGCCCGTGCCGGTCGTGCCGATTTTCAAATACAACCGCGTGCCGACTTCAGCCATCGCGCGCAAAATCAAAACCACGTGGCGCACCAATTGCGGCACCGCCTGCGAAATCAATAACGTCTCGAACGCATTCTGCGCGGGTTTGCGTAAATCGCCCAGCGCCTCGAGATGCGCGTTCAATTGCGCCAGCGTATGTTCTACTTGTTCGCGCGAATACGCTTCTTGGACCGCCACATGGTTCTCGCCGCCTTGCGGCAGAGTGAGGGGAACGGTCATTTGGCGCACCGTGCGCGTCAACGCGTCCAATTCGCCAAACAGCGCGTCCAGCTTTTGTTTTGCAATCACCGACGCCGCGTAGGCGTCTTGGTAACTGATGGCGGTGGCGGTGTTGATGCTGTCCACAATCACATTCGGCTTGTACTCGCGAATGACTTGGGTGAGCCGCGCGCGTTCGTATGCCGCATCCAAATTGCCGAATAGATCGTCATACAATGCGGCGCGGCGCGCGGACGAATCGAGCAACTCGCGGCGGCGCAGCTGCGAAAATTCCGAACGCACGAAACCGTCGCCCCATACGCCGACCCAATCCACCTCTCCAAATTCCTTGTTCAATTGTGTCAGCGCTTCGCGGACTTCTTTTTGATAGAGCGAAGCAATGACCACGCGCGGCGGTTGAATTTCGCGGGCGATGGCGCGCGCCACTTGCAGCCCCACCAAACCCGCGCCGCCGAGTAAAAGAAAAGTTTTGTCTGCCATACTGCTCCATTGCAGTGATTTGCCCACCGCGCTTGGCAATGCGTTCATCGCGCTCGCGTCACGCATAGTTCTTGAACAAGATCAAGTTGCGGGGTCCGAGACCTTTCGGATTTCTCGGAATCGCTTTGCGATTCCACAAACCGCGAAAGGTCTTGAACAGGCGTCCCCGCAATTTCATCAAGTCAGAATAGTAGGATGAACGAATTGTAGCATAGCTCATTCACATCTCGAACAATTTCAAGCGCGCGTCCGCGTCGATGCCGAACGCGCGCGCGTTGGCAAAATATTCAAATTGGAATTGGGTGGACGCGCCCGCCGATACGCCCGGGATGGGGACCAACCGCGCGGTCAAGGGTTTATTCAATTTCACCGCGAGCGCGGCGAGGTCAAGCAGCAATGCGCCGAGCGCGCGTTCGTCCGTATCGCCCGCCAGCGGAATCGTATCCAGGCCCGTGCCGCATACGGTCGAATACAACAGCAGCGAATCGAGCGAAAATAAATTTTCGTACGAACGCCGCGCCATGGTCCAATCTTCGAGCAGCGGCAGCATCAAAGAGCTAAAACCCGCGCGCGTAAATTTTGCGCGCCGCAAGGCATCCGTCACAAACGACGCGGCGAACAAGGTGCCGCGGGCGCCAAAGCGCGCGCCCGTCAAACGTTCGAGCGCGGTGGCTAGACTCGTGTTTTCGTTTGGATACGGCGCCATCGAAAAATCCACGCCGGCATAACGCACGCCGCTTTGCGCTTGCAAGTGCGCGCCCCACGCGTCCAGCCGCGCCGCGTGCGTTTCAACGGCGCTCACGAAACGCGTTTGCGCGTCGCGCAAGGTCGGCGCATCGGTGAACGCGTCCACCGCCACATCCGCCGCTTCCAACGCGAACGCAAAGCGCGGCGCCTCCGCGCCCGCGTAGGCGGTTGGAAAGTAGGGGATGCCCGACGGCACATTGGCGGACGCGGCGAAACGAAAATTGTACAAACCATCGTCAGACGCGTGCGCGAGCGTATGGATGGCGTGCGCCGCCGCGCGCAGCGCGTCGAAATGAATCCCCTCCGCTTGGCTTGCAATCGCGAGCGAAACAAACAGCGTCTCGGCGTTTGTCACCAACGCGGGCGCGTCCGCATACACCTGCGGCGACGCGAGGAGCAGCGCGCCGTAATCGAAACCGCGTTCGCGGTACGCCGTCTCGAACGCGCGGCTAAATTCCAGCGCGGAGCGCGCGCGCAAAATTTGATGCAGCGGCTGCGCGGCGATGCGCGTCGTTTGCAAGCCAAATTCCGTGTGCGAGGCGTCGGCGCGCGCGACGCGAACCAATTCCGCCGCGCGGTCCAGCGCGGGCGTTTTCAAGGATTCGTCGGCGTGAATAAAGACCGTAATGGAACGCAGTTTCATTTTTGTAGCGAGGGCAAAAAAAGACCGAGCGCGGTATCTCGCTCGGTCCACAATCCGCATTTTTTACTTTTCAATGTTGGGTTGGCCCGAACAAGGCATCGAGAATATCATCCCAAATCGTGCGTTGGGGAGGCGGCGCGATAATGACGGGCGGCGGCGCGACGGGCGGCGGCGGTGTCGCGGCGGGGATAAAAACCGTTTCGTCCGCGCGGGTGTAATGCAGCCGGGCGCGCGCCTGTTTCTCGAGCCATTCATCGTCCGTAACATCCTGTTTTAACGCCGTCAGCCGGGTGTTGGCTTGCTCCGCTTGCGCCAATTGGCGGTCGGCGGTTTGGAGGGCTTGGACCATTTGCACCGTTTCCACGATGCGCCGACCAAAATCCCACGCAAAAATCAGCGCGACGGCGATAGCGATAATGATGACGAATTGAGACAAGCCCAGCGTTCTGGTCATAAACCCAGTCCCTTGCGCGCGCGATAGGCAGCGAGA
>Ga0232057_1263184_pt1 | contig 15744 bp, 10 predicted proteins | sample LAC_MetaT_1_FD_165508 | JGI IMG/M metagenome (GOLD analysis project Ga0232057, IMG submission 165508) | Metatranscriptome of anaerobic ammonium oxidizing microbial communities from anammox membrane bioreactor (MBR) in UC Berkley... | ecosystem: Engineered > Bioreactor > Anaerobic > Unclassified ...
CAATTTCGATTTAATTTGAGGGTCAGACCCAAAGAGTTTTCAAACTAATGTCCGCAGTAAAACCCGTGATTCAACAAACGCTCGATACGCTACCGACGAAACCCGGCGTCTATTTGATGCGCAATGACGCCGGGACGATTATTTATGTCGGCAAAGCGGTGAATTTGCGTAACCGCGTGCGTTCGTATTTTCATCATAACGCATTTGACGCCAAAGTCGTCGCGCTCACCGCGCACGTCGAGAAAATTGAATTTATTGTCACCGATACGGAACTCGAAGCGCTCGTCCTCGAAAACAATCTCATTAAAAAATATCGGCCCAAATACAACATCCGCCTCAAAGACGCGAAAACGTATCCGTATATCAAGATTACGTGGCAAGACGATTACCCCAAAGTGTTCATGACGCGGCGGATGGAGGACGACGGCGCGCGCTATTTTGGGCCGTTCACCGCCGTGTGGGCGGTGCATGAAACGCTCGACACGTTGCGAAAAATTTTTCCGTACCTCACGTGCGACCGTGAGATTACGGGCAAGGACAAACGCGCGTGTTTGTATTACGACATCGGTTTGTGTCTGGCGCCTTGCATCGGCGCGGCGTCGCGCGCCGAATATCGCGCCATGATTGACCGCCTCTCGCAGTTTTTGCAAGGGCACAGCGAAGAGGTCACGCAAAACATTCACGCTAAATTGCAGCGCGCGGCGGAAAATTTGGAATTTGAACGCGCGGCGGTGTACCGCGACCAACTGCAAGCGCTGGCGCGCATCACGGAACATCAAAAGGTGGTCTCGCCGCGCATGGTGGACCAGGATGTGATTGCGTTCGCGCAAGACGACGGCAGCGCGTGCGTCCAAGTATTTTTTATTCGCGCAGGCAAGCTGTTGGGGCGCGAGTATTTTGTTTTGGAAGGGACGACCCATGCCAACGCCGACGATGTGCTGTCGTCGTTCGTGCAGCAATTTTATGACCAGGCGGCGTACGTGCCGCCCGAAATTTTATTGCCCGAAATGATTGACGAAGCCAAAATTATCGAAGCGTGGCTGAAACAAAACAAGGGCGCGACGACCGAACTGCGCGCGCCGCGCAACGGCAATGACGGCCGCGAACTAATCAATCTGGCGGCAGAGAACGCGCGGCTTACGCTCGAAACGCTGAAACAGCAATGGCTCGCCGACAAGACCAAACATTTGCAGGCGGTGGAAGAATTGCAGCAAGCGCTGGCGATGGAAAATCCGCCGCTGCGAATGGAATGTTATGACATTTCGAATATCCAAGGCGCCAATTCGGTGGGCGCGCTGGTGGTGTTTGAAAACGGCGCGGCGAAAAAGAGCGATTATCGCAAATTCAAAATCAAAACCGTCGTCGGCGCGGACGATTTTGCGAGTTTGCAAGAGATGCTGCGGCGCAGATTCAGACGCTATCAAGAAGCGAAAATGGCGGAACAGAACCAAGACGCGTGGCGCGAGCCGACGGCGCGCGCCGAGACGAACGACCCAGCGCAAGATGCAATGGAAAACACGCGCGAACCCGTAAAGCCAGAACCGCAAGAACCGGAAACCAAAAAGCAGAAATCAAAAATGCCCTTGAGCAAAGGGTTTCGCACCGCCGAACGCAAAAACGATGAGGCGTGGGCGCGGATGCCGGATTTGGTCATTATTGACGGCGGCAAGGGCCAATTGCACGCGGCGGAAAAAGTGTTCCGCGAAATGGGCATCGAGGGTGTAAAATTGATTTCGCTCGCCAAACGCGAGGAAGAAGTTTTTGTGCCGGGGCAATCTGAAGCGCTGCGCTTGTCGCGCCATTCGCCGGCGCTGCATTTATTGCAGCGCATCCGCGACGAGGCGCACCGTTTCGGCATTACGTATCACCGCAGTTTGCGCGCGAAAAAAGGATTGCACTCGCAGCTCGACGCGATTCCCGGCATTGGGCCGCGCCGCCGCCGCGCGCTGCTGCAAAAATTCGCTTCGCTCGACGCGCTGCGCGAAGCGAGCGTCCAAGAATTGATGCAAGTGGAAGGCATGACCCAAAGCGCGGCTGAAAAATTAAAGGACAATCTGTAATCGTTCGTTCGCCCTCAATCGCCATGAACGCAGTCGAGGCCTTGCAAAAAGTTTATTTCCTCGAACATCTCTTGCCCGAAGAATTTGAAGCGCTGGCCGAGATGATGGATTTGCGCCCCTATGTCGCGGGCGACAAAATTTTGACGCAAGGCGAAGCGACCACCAATTTTTACATCATAGATTCAGGGCATGTGAATCTGCGCCACACCGACAAGACGGGCCTCGAAAAACCGATTTCATCCAAGGGCCCGGCGGAATTTTTCGGCGTCAAAATGTTCACCACGCAAGAACCGTCCGAATACACTTTTGAAGCGGTGGGACGGGCGGAAATGTGGACGGTGGAACGCCAAGACTGGGACGCGTTGCTCGAAACGTTTCCCAATGTGCTGGACCACATGCCCGAACTTCAGTCGGAATACAAACGCTTGACGCGCGGTTTGGCATGGCTCGCGCCGGGCGAAATTGTGGAACTTGCCATGCGGCGGCATTGGTGGGGTTTATTTCTCATGATTCGCTGGCCCCTGCTCGTCGCAATCATTTTCACCATCGCGTTTTCCATTTCCTCCTCGCTCGGCGTGGCGAATGAATTGCCGTGGGTTACGCCCCTGTACGGAATTGTGATGCTGGTTTGTTTGCTGTGGGGCGCCTATTTGGCGCTGGATTGGTTCAACGATACGTACGTCGTGACCAACAAGCGCGTGACGCGCTATAACAAAGTTTTGTTTTTTTCCGATTCTCGCAACGAAATTCCGATTGAAAAAATTCAGGCGCAAAATATACGGCGCGGCGGCATCATTTCGACCTTTTTGAATATCTCGGATTTGCGGATTACTTCGGCGGCGAGCGAAGGGTTGGGCGTTGAATTTCAACAGCTGGGCGATGTCAAGCGTATGCAGCGCGCCATCGGCATTCAGCAAACGCGTCTCGCCGAACGCAAAAGCGCCGCCGAACGCGAACGCGTGCGCGCGCTGATTGCGAATGAAATCCGTCATTATGTGCTAGAGCATCCCACCGCGCCCGAAAAAGCCAAAGCCGCGCCCGTTCCCCTCGCGCCGCGTCCGTTTTACGCGCGTTTCACAACTTTGTGGAAACCCAAGCCCAAAGCGCCCGCCGCGCCCAAAAGCGGTTGGGGCGGTTTGTGGAAATCGCTGTACGGCACCGAAATGCGCGAAGGCAAAACGGTCACCTGGCGCAAACATCATTACGTTTTATTGCGCCAAATTCTCTGGGGCTTGGTGGTGATGGTGATTCTCATTGCGCTCGGCTCGTTTGTCGCCATTGGCGGAATGCCGTTCCAGTTGACGGCGAACGGCGTATATGCGGCGTTGGGCATCATCATGCTTCCGGCGCTGTTGTTTATCGCGTGGGAATGGGCGGACTGGCGCAACGATTTGTACAAATTGACCGAAACCGAAATTATAGACATTGAAAGTTTGCCGTTCGGTTTGCGCTATCGTGAAAATCGCGCCGAGCTGCCAAAAATCCAAGACATCAAAACGACGCGCCCGCATTTCGTCAACACGCTGTTGAATTTTGGCAATGTCGAAGTGCGCGTCGCGGGCAATGCCGAGCCGTTCACGTTTCGCAGCATCGGCCGCCCGCATCTGGTGGCGGACGAAATTTCAGAACGCATCGAAATCTTGAAAGTGCGCGCCGCCGAACGTACCGCGCGCGAACAAACGCGCCAAATCGTGGATGCGATTGTGGCGTATCATCGGCTCGCCGTCACGGAACGGTACCAAAACGTTCCTCCGCCCTCAGCCGCCGCATCGCTCCAACCCAATCTATCCGCGCCAAGCGAAAAGCCAGCGTCCAGTTTGACGCCCGCCGACCATTCTGATGGCGCCGCGCCGTCGCGCAAAACCACCGAACGCGATGGCGAATTTCCGCCCGAATAATTTGACGCGCGCTTTTTTCGCGTCACGGCTGATAGGGGTGTGATATAATCCTATTTCTGCCTTATGTCGCATTTAACAAGGTTGGCGACTGAATTTGAACGGCGCTATGGCGCGCCGCCGGAACGCATTGCCCGCGCGCCGGGCCGCGTCAATCTGATTGGCGAACACACGGATTACAACGACGGTTTTGTTTTGCCGATTGCGATTGACCGCCATGTTCTAATGGCGGCGCGCCCGCGCGCGGATCATCGCGTGCGCGTGACCGCATTGGATGTGGCGGGCGGACAGCAGGATGAGTTTGCGTTGGACGACATCGGGCGGCATCCCACGTACCAGTGGGCGAATTATGTGCGCGGCGTCGCATTTTATCTGGGACAGCGCTTGCCGCTGGTAGGTCTGGATGCCGTTATCACGGCGACGCTGCCGGCGGGCGCCGGTCTTTCGTCGTCGGCGGCGTTGGAAATGTGTACCGCATTCGCGCTGCACGGTTTCGCGCGCGGCGCATTGGACCGCGTTACGTTGGCGCAATTGTGTCAGCGCGCCGAAGCCGATTTTGTCGGCGTGAAAACCGGCATCATGGATCAGTACGCGTCGGCATTGGGCGAACAAGACAAGGCGTTGTTGATTGATTGTCGCGCGCTGCAATATCGCGCGGTGCGCTTGCCAAACGCCGTTTCCATCGTCGTCGCCGACACGAATAAAAAACGCCAGCTCGCCGCTTCGAATTACAATACGCGGCGGCTGGAATGTGAAAACGCGGTCCAAGAGTTGTCCGCAATTTTGAAACAAGAATTTCGCGCATTGCGCGACGTATCGCTCCGCGACCTCGCGCGCGCTAAAAAACGCTTGCCCGAAAATTTGTACAAACGCGCGCGGCATGTCATAACCGAAAATCGCCGCGTGCAGCAAGCGGCGCGCGCGGCGAAACGCAACGACCCCGTCGCGTTGGGCGCGCTGTTGAATGAATCGCAAACGAGTTTGCGCGACGATTACGAAGCGAGTTCGCCCGAATTGGATGTGATGGTCGAATTGGCGCGGCGGCAGCCCGGTTGTTACGGCTCGCGTTTGACGGGCGCGGGGTGGGGCGGCGCGACGGTCAATCTGGTGCAAACGGCGGCGGCGAATCGTTTTGGCGCCGCGGTCACGCGCGCATATCGCGCCGCAACGGGCATCGAGCCGTGGGTGGCGCCGGTGCGCGCGACGCCAGGCGCGGGTTGGTTAGAATCGGTCAAGGAGATGTGACGCAATGCCTTTATCGCGCGTCAAAACGCGCACGAACGCCGAATGGCTCAGCGAGCTGCGCGCGGACGGTACGGCCGCCCAAGCCGCCGCGATCGAGGATTTGCGCCTGTATCTTTTGCGCGCGGTCTTGTATTTTTTTAGCGCCAGTCCCGGCGACTTGCGCGGCTTGGCGCGTCCCGAAATCGAACAGATTGCCCAAGATTTGGCGCAAGACGCGCTGCTGACGATTTTGAAAAATTTGGATGAATTTCGCGGCGAGAGCAAATTTACGACGTGGGCGTATCGCTTTGCCATCAACATGTCGCTCGTCGAAGCGCGGCGGCAGCGCTGGAAAAACGTTTCGCTCGACCGCATTTTGGAAAATTCCGAATTGCCCGATTTTCAATTTCAGGATAAGGATTCGCCCGACCCGGACCGCGCCGCGCAGCAGCAAGAAATTTGGAATCAGGTGCGCGAAGTGATTGAGCATGATTTGACGGAGCGCCAGCGCGCTATTTTGACCGCCGTCGTATTTGACGATGTGCCGGTGGATTTGATTACACGGCAATTCAAAATGAATCGCAACGCGGTCTATAAAATGGTGCATGACGCGCGCGTCAAATTGAAAAAACGGTTGGAAGAACGCGGCTTTGAAGTGGATGAAATCTTGAATTTGTTTGGCAGCCCGTCCACCCCGCGTTGGGCGTGACCGCTTGCCGCGCCCGCGTCAGACGGCGCCGGACGCGTAATGTAAGATTATTGCGATTCGTTACACGGACATAGGGGCAGTTGTTATGCGTATTACTCGCATCCAGATTGAAACGCTCGTGGTCAAAATTGCGCAGACGCGCGAGCTGGAAGCGTCATGCGACGAGTGCGCGCAATGGTCGGCGCATCTCGCCGAAGTGTTGGCGCAATCCAGCGTCCAAGACCAAGACCAGCAAATGCTCGCCATTCTCCAGCATTTGGACGAATGTATTCCGTGCGCGCAGGAATTCCAGGTGTTGTGCGCGTGCGAACGGATGGACCGGGAACAAAATTGGCCCTCGTTTGAAGAAATGTGGAAATTGGTGTGCGGTAACGAGTAAGAAATGGCGCGCTCATGCTACATACAAGCGGATGGGTGAGCGCCCTCCTTCTGGGGTTTCCTTCGCCATGCAATCGTTCCGGGTTTTACCTCCTTTCCCCGGCGTCGCATGGCGAAGGTTTTTTTGCGCTTGACAAGTCTCAAAAATTGCGTATAATACTGTCGCATAATTAAAGGCGAGCGTTTTGCCAAAGGATGGCAATACGGCTCGTCTTTTTCTGCCCTGAAAAAGACGGTCATTTTGTGCATTCTGTCCGGCATACCCTTGAAACAGACCGCGCGACGCTGTTGGATGAGTTTCAAGCGCATCTCGAACGCGCCGCGCTTGCCCCCGCAACAATCCGCAATTATACGGCGGATGTGCGGGGTTTTGTCCGTTGGCTGGACACAGCGCGCAACGGCAGCGCGCCCGCGGTACCCCAAGCCCAAGACCTGGAGGCGTACCGCCGTTATTTGATTCACGAGACCGACCAATCGGCGGCGACGGTCAATCGGCGTTTGCAGGCGCTGCGAGCGTTGGGACGATTTTTGCACGCCGCCGGTTTAGCCGCCCAAGACCCCGCGCGCGCGTTGACGCTGGTGCCGCCCTTGCCGCAAGAAATGTCGCCGCGCGTTTTGGACGCCGACGAAGTGGCGCAATTGGTGATCGCCGTGCGCGCCGGCGCGAGTCGTCGTTTGATGGCGCGCGATTACGCCATTATCGAATTGATGCTCCAAGCGGGTTTGCGCGTGAACGAAGTGGCGCAGCTGCAATTGCAAGATATTGTGCCGACCGCCAACGGGATGCGGCTGGCGATTCAGGGCGCGGCGGAACATCATTTTCGTCAGACGCCGCTCAATGAAACGCTGGCGCGCGCGCTGCGCGAATATCTCCAAGTGCGTCCGACCGTGCCGGACGTTCAAGCGGTCTTTGTCAGTCAACAGGGCAAACCGCTGTCGGCGCGTTCGATTCAACGCCTCGTCGAAGCATACGCCGCCGCCGCGCAATTGGAAGATGTCAACGCCTATAGCTTGCGGCACACCTGCGCGAAAAAATTGTTGGATGAAAATTCGCCCGAACAAGTGGCGAAATGGTTGGGTTATAAAAATATCGAATCGTTGCATAAATACAAATAGACTTGCAGACAATAATGTCTACCGCAAAGAAACAAAACGCCGTCTCGCGCAAGAAACAAGAGATCGCCTATGCGCCGAGTAATGTTGGTGAGAGTGGACATGCTCTTTTTGAGGATGGCTCTTTGTACGACAATGCAGCGCGTCGGTTGAGATTTCATCACAAGAACCTTTGGTTATTTCAAGGTAACTCTTTGAACAAACACTTGTTTGAAAAAGAGTTTATAGATCTGATAGTAACTTCTCCGCCGTACAATGTGGGGATCGATTACAATTCGAACAGTGATGAGATTTCATACGATGAGTATCTTAAATTCACACATACTTGGATTTCGAATTGTTTTTCTTGGAGCAAACCGCAAGCGCGATTTCTGCTAAACATCCCACTGGACAAAAACAAAGGTGGAAATCGCAGTGTGGGAGCAGACATTACAACGATAGCGCAGCAAATTGGGTGGAAATACCATTCCACAATTGTATGGAATGAAGGAAATATTTCCCGTCGAACCGCATGGGGGTCTTGGCTTTCCGCCTCCGCTCCATTTGTGATTGCGCCCGTTGAATTGATAGTAGCGCTCTACAAAGACCAATGGAAAAAAACAGAGGGTACTCGAAAATCGGACATCTCAAAAGATGAATTCATGGCATGGACAAATGGGGTCTGGACATTCAACGGGGAAAGCAAAAGACGTATCGGACACCCAGCGCCGTTTCCTAGAGAGCTGCCCCGTCGGTGCATAAAGCTCTTTAGCTTTGTCAACGATTTGGTTTTTGATCCGTTTTGTGGAAGCGGAACAACATTGATTGAATCCTATCTCAACAATCGAAAGGCAGTCGGTGTTGAATTGGACGACAAATACTGCGAGGTCGCAATCAAACGAATCGCTTCCGAAGTCAATCTCGTAACGGATTGGGCAAACGAATATGTCACAACATGAAATTACCCAAGAGGAGCTCGTAAAAGAATATTTTCTTTCGCACCCAAATCAAAGTGTTCCTCATCCCAAAGTTGTGGACTGGCTGGTTAGCGAATACAAAAAACGGACAGGTAAAGTATTTCGCGATCCGGATCGGCAAATTCGGAAACTTGGTCAGGAAGGGTTCCTGATAAAAGAAGGAAAGGGAATCTACCGATACGATCCGCATTTCATCCAGAACCGCGAGCTGGAAGATTTTACGTCGGAGCAAAAAGAAATCATCAAACGTCGCGATGGATACAAATGTGTCATCTGTGGACGTGGGTTAGCGGATGGAGTAGAGCTTCACGTTGACCACATCAAGGCAAAGGATTTTGGCGGACGTGCGATAATTGAGAACGGGCAAACGTTGTGTGCGCAGCATAACTTTTTGAAAAAAAATTTCAAACAGACCGAAACCGGTAAAAAGATGTTTATCAGACTTTATGATTTGGCAAAAGCTGAAGGAGACACTCAACTCGTACAATTTTGCTCTTCAGTACTTGAGGTTTTTGAACGTTTTGGTATTAACGGTCACGTAAAATGGAATCGCTGAGTTTAGACAACGAGTAAAGGGGAAAAGATGGAAATCAAAGATTTTTCCGCCGTACGAATTTCGCTAGCATCGCCCGACCAAATCAAGGCGTGGTCGCATGGCGAAGTGTTGAAACCGGAAACGATCAACTATCGCCGTTTGCGTCCCGAACGCGACGGTTTGTTTGACGAACGCATTTTTGGCCCCACGCGCGACTGGGAATGTTACTGCGGCAAGTACAAAAAGGTGCGCTACAAGGGTATGGTGTGCGAAAAGTGCGGCGTCCAAGTCGCGCCGTCGCGGGTGCGCCGCGAACGCATGGGACACATCGAACTCGCCGCGCCGGTCGCGCACATTTGGTATACGCGCCGCGTGCCGTCGTATCTTGGTTTGCTGCTCGATGTCTCGCGCCGCAATCTCGACCGCGTGCTTTATTTCGCGCAGTACATTATCACGCACGTTGACGAAGGCGCGCGCAACAAAGCTCTCCGCAAACTCGACGAAGAACTCGAACATAAAATCCAAAAAGACACTAAAACGCTCCGCGATAGATTGGAAAAGCGCGAATACGATTTTGAGGAAGAAAAAGAAAAACTAGAGAAAAAGACCGAAATCGCGATTGCCAAACTCGACGAACAATTGCAAGAGCGCACCGACGAAGTCGTTTCGCTCGGCAAGCAGCTCGAGCGCAAACTCGAAGACCGCGGCAAAGAAGTCCGCAAGGCGATTGTGTTTGAACCCACCGGCGAAGTGATTGTCGAGGAGGGCGAAGAAATCGCCGCCAAGCATCGCAAGAAACTGGCGGAGGTGATGCAGGCGCATATCGCCGAAATCGAGCGCGACATTCAAGACAAACAGTCCGCCAAGCGCGAAGATTTGCAGGGGCGGCTCGAAACGCTGCACGCGGAATTTGAACGCGAAGCGCACAGCTTGAACGGACAAATCGAAGACAAATCGAACGCGCTCCGCAGCGAATACGAACCCAAAGCCGACGAGCTGAGCGCGATTGCGGTCAAAGATTTTTTGACCGAATCGCAGTATCGTGACCTGTACGACAAATGGGGCCACGTTTTCAAGGCGACGATGGGCGCGGAAGCGGTGCTGGAAATCGTCAAGCGCATGAACATGGACGAGATGGCAAAATCTTTGCGCCGCGAAATTCGCGGCACGCGCAGCAAACAGCAACGTAAAAAAGCCATCAAACAATTGCGCGTCGTCGAATCGCTGCGTAAATCGCAGAATCGCCCCGAGTGGATGATTCTCACCACGCTGCCGGTCATTCCGCCCGATTTGCGCCCGATGGTGCAATTGGACGGCGGCCGTTTTGCGACGAGCGATTTGAACGACCTCTATCGCCGCGTCATCAATCGCAACAACCGTTTGAAACGGCTGTTGGAACTCGGCGCGCCCGAAGTCATTGTCAACAATGAAAAACGCATGTTGCAAGAAGCGGTGGATTCGTTGATTGACAATTCGCAGCGCGGCAAAGCGGTGAGCCAACGCGGGCAGCGCAAATTAAAATCCTTGTCCGATTTGCTCAAGGGCAAGCAGGGCCGTTTTCGCCGTAACTTGCTCGGCAAGCGCGTGGATTATTCGGGCCGTTCCGTTATCGTCGTCGGGCCGCAATTGAAATTGAATCAGTGCGGTTTGCCGAAACAGATGGCGCTCGAATTGTTCAAACCGTTTGTCATGCGGAAATTGGTCGAAAATAATTTCGCGCACAATATCAAATCGGCGAAACGTTTGGTGGATCGCATGTCGCCCGAAGTGTGGGATGTGTTGGAGACAATTATCAAAGACCATCCCGTGCTGTTGAACCGCGCGCCGACGCTGCACCGGTTGGGGATTCAAGCGTTCGAAGTGATTCTCGTCGAAGGCAGCGCGATTCAAATTCATCCGTTGGTCTGCGCCGCGTTCAACGCGGATTTTGACGGCGACCAAATGGCGGTGCATGTGCCTCTGTCCGAGAGCGCAAAACATGAAGCGCGCACGCTCATGTTGAGCGCGGCGAATCTGTTGAAACCGGCGTCCGGCGAACCGATTGTCGAACCCACCAAAGATATGGTGCTGGGCTGTTACTATCTCACGATGGACCGCCCCGACGAACGCGGCGAAGGCAAAGTTTTCGCGTCGGCGGAAGAAGTCGCGCTGGCATACGAGCTCGGCGTCGTCGAACTGCACGCCAAAATCAAATTGCAATTTGGCAAGGGCAAGAAAAAAGAACTCATCGAGACGACCGTCGGGCGCGTCCTGTTCAACGAAATCTTTCCCGAAGAGATGCGCTTTGTCAATGATGTGCAGGACAAAAAGAAACTCAAAGAACTCGTCGCGCGCGCGTACCAAGTGGTTGGCTCTGAAGGCACCGCCGAAGTGGTGGACCGCATCAAAGAAATCGGTTTCAAATACGCGACGCGTTCCGGTTTGACGATTGCGATTGACGACATTACCGTTCCCGCCAACAAAGAAGAAATCATTCATAATGTCGAAGTCAGTGTCGCCGAAGTGGAAAAACAGTATCGGCGCGGTTTGATTACCGAAGATGAACAGTATGTCAAGACGGTCGAATTGTGGACCGAGGCGACCGAAGAAATTACCGACGCCGTAGCCAAATCGTTCGCGCAAGATTCGCCCGTGCGCGTCATGGCGAATTCGGGCGCGACCAAAGGCGGTTTCACGCCGCTGCGTCAATTGGCGGGGATGCGCGGTTTGATGGCAGACCCGGCGGGGCGCATTATTCCGCTGCCCATCACGTCCAATTTCCGCGAAGGTTTGACCGCGTTGGAATATTTTATTTCCACGCACGGCGCGCGCAAAGGTTTGGCGGACACGGCGCTGCGCACGGCGGACGCCGGTTATCTCACGCGGCGTCTGGTGGACGTGGCGCAAGATGTCATTATCAATGAAGACGACTGCGGCACTCATTCCGGCATCTGGCTTAGCGGCGATTCCAAAGAACGTACCGGCGAATCGTTTGAAGAGCGCGTCGTCGGACGCGTGGCGGCAAGCTCGATTGCGAATCCGAAAACGGGCGAAATCATTGTCAATGCGCTGGAACTCATCACCGAGCAAATGTTCGCCCAAATGAAAGCGGCAGGCGTGGATCGGGTGTTTGTCCGCAGTCCGTTGACGTGCGGCGCGCGGCATGGCTTGTGCGCGAAATGTTACGGGCGCGATTTGGCGCGCGGCGGTTTGATTCGCATCGGCGAAGCGGTGGGCGTCATTGCGGCGCAATCCATCGGCGAACCCGGCACGCAGCTCACGCTCCGCACCTTTCACACCGGCGGCGTAGCGGGCGCCGAAGATATTACGACGGGGCTTCCGCGTATCGAAGAACTTTTTGAATCGCGCGACCCCAAAGGGCAATCCATTATTTCGGACATTGACGGCCAAGTGGAAATCGTCATCGAAGATGGTCAGCGCGTGCTCGAAGTGGTGGCGACGAAAATCGAAACCGACGATTATGAAATGCCGACGCATACCAAAGCGTTGGTCAAAGAGGGCGAATTCGCTCCGACCGGCACGGTGTTGTATCAGGATAAAGAAGGCAATGATATTGTGGCTCTAAACGGCGGCGAAGTGCTGCGCGATGGACGCACCTTGACCATCCGCCGTGAATTGCGCGACGAACATCGTTACGAAATCGCCGCCGCCGCGCGGTTAAAGAGCGGCATCGAAAATGGCAAAGCGGTCAATGCCGGCGACCAACTCACCGAGGGCCCCAAAAATCCGCACGATATTTTGCGGATTCTCGGACGCGATGCGGCGCAGATTTATCTGTTGGAAGAAATTCAGCGCGTGTACCGCTCGCAAGGCGTCAATATCAACGACAAGCACATTGAAATGATTTTGCGCCAAATGTTCCGTCGCGTGCGCGTCAAGTCCACCGGCGATACGGATTTCTTGCCCGGGCAATTGGTGGACCGGCTCGCGTTCGAAGACGTGAACGAAAAAATCACCGAGGCGGGCGGCATCCCGGCGACGGCGCAGCCGATTTTGCTCGGCGTCACCAAAGCGTCGCTTTCGACCGATTCGTTCTTGAGCGCGTCGTCGTTCCAACACACCATCAGCGTGCTCTCGCAGGCGGCGCTGGAAGGCAAGCGCGATGATTTGTACGGCCTCAAAGAGAATGTCATTATCGGCAAACTCATTCCGGCTGGCACCGGTTTCCGCGAACGCAAGCGCGCCGATATTGCCGAAATGAAGATTGGCACGATGGGACGGCTGGGCCACAAACTCGACGAGGATATTCGGCTCGAAGACGAAGAACTGGCGGAGGTCGAAGAGCTCGAAGAAGAATTGATTGGCGAAGTGGAAGGCGAACTCGACACCGGCGAAGGCGAACTCGAAGCTGAAGATGTGATTGCCGAAGCCGAAGAAGCCGAAGAAGAGGAACAGGTCGAAGTGGAAGAAGACGATCTCGACCTTGACGACGATAACTCTCTCGAACTCGACGACGAAGAGATGGACGACGAAGAAGAAGAGGAAGAGACCGAGTCAGAATAAAACGTTTGAAAAAAATTCGGGCGATAATTCGCCCGAATTTTTTTTACGCGCGCGTTATAACTCGGTGACGACCGGAATCACCATCGGCCGCCGCCGGGTCGTTTTGTACAAGTACGCGCTCAATTCTTGTTTGAGCGTGGCGCTCAAGCCCATGTCGTGCGCGCTCGCCGCGGTCGCCTGGCGAATGACTTGCTTGGCGCCTTCCAAAAGACTTTCCGCTTCGGGTTCGTACACAAAGCCGCGCGTTTCGATTTCGGGCCCAAAAACGATTTCGCCTGTCCGCATGTTGAGGCCCAACACGGCGATAAAAAATCCATCTTGGGCGAGATGATGCCGGTCGCGCAGCACGACGTTGCCAATGTCGCCGATGCCGATGCCGTCCACCAACACATCCGTCGCGCTCACTTCTTGGCGCAGCACGCGGCCGCGCGTGTGGTCGTCCAATTCGACGACGTCGCCATTCTCGACGATAAAGATATTTTCGCGGCGATAGCCAAGTTCCTGCGCCAAACGAGCGTGCATCACGAGATGCCGATATTCGCCATGCACCGGAATAAAAAATTTCGGACGCACGAGATTGATCATCCACTTTTGTTCTTCTTGACTCGCATGACCCGATACATGCACGTCCAAAAAGCGGTCGTAATACACCGTCGCGCCTTCGCGGAATAAATTATTGAGCGTCTTGTTAATCATCTCTTCGTTGCCGGGAATCGCGCTCGCCGAGAGGATGATGGTATCGCCGGGGCGTAAGGTGACTTGTTTGTGTTCGCGGTTCGCCATCTTGGCTAGCGCGCTCGTCGGCTCGCCTTGACCGCCGGTGCAAACAATGACGACTTGACTGGACGTAATATGTTCCGCTTCGTCCGCGCGAATAAATTGCTGCGGGTCGGCGTTGAGATAACCGAGTTCCACCGCCATTCGCACATTGTCCTGCATCGAGCGGCCGACGATGCACACTTTACGATTGAAACGCGCGGCGGCGTCGAGCGCTTGCTGAATGCGCGAAATGTTGGACGCAAAGGTGGCGATGATGATGCGTCCTTCCGCCAATGCAAATACGCGCGCGAACGTATCCGCAATCACATGCTCGCTCGGCGTGTGACCGGGCGAATCCGCGTTCGTGCTGTCGCTCAATAGCGCCAAGACGCCGCGCGCGCCCAATTCCGCGAGTTTGGCGAAATCGGTCATGGCGCCATCCACCGGATTCGGGTCGAATTTGAAATCGCCGGAATGAACGACGGTCCCGATGGGCGTCGTCACCGCCACGCCTATGCCGTCGGGGATGGAATGACTGACGTGAAACGTCTCGACCAGAAACGGGCCGAGTTGGAACGCGGCGCGGTCAGGAATGACCTCGATAGTGGCGTCGCGCACTTTGTTGAGTTTGAGTTTGACCTGAATCAAACCGGCGGTGAGTCGCGTCGCATATAACGGCACATTGAGGCGCGGCAAAATGTACGGCAGCGCGCCAATGTGGTCTTCGTGGCCGTGCGTAATAACAATGCCAAGCGCCTTGGCGCGGTTTTCGAGCAGGTACGAAATGTCGGGTATGACCAGATCCACGCCGAGCATGTGCGCTTCGGGAAACATCATGCCGGCGTCAATAATGAGAATGGCGTCGTTGGCGTCGAGGTCGTCGTGATATTCCAGCGCGGTCATGTTCTTGCCGATTTCGCCGACGCCGCCGAGGGGAATGATGCGTAAAGTTTTTGACATGGTTCAAAACATTTTCAATTGCTGCGGCGGTTCTGCGGTTTTCGGCGCTTCGGGCGGCGGCGCGGCTGGCGCGGGCGGCGCGCTCGAATTGTCGCGAATATATTGCGGCAATTTTTTGAAATCGGCTTCGAGCTGCGGCAGCAAATTTACATTACGCAGTGCGGCGGCGGGGTGAAACATTGGCACGACCAGCACATTGTCAAAGCGTTTGGCGCGGCCGTGAATCGTCGAAATTTTGTCGTGCGGAAACCAGCGCGTCATGGCAAACCGCCCGACGGTTACAATCACTTTGGGTTGAATCAACGCGATTTGTTGGTCGAGCCATGGCCGACACGCTTCGATTTCTTCGGGCAACGGGTCGCGGTTATCGGGCGGACGGCATTTCACCACGTTCGTAATGAAAACGTCGGAGCGTTCTAGTTCGATGCCCGCCAATAATTTTTCCAGCAATTGGCCCGACCGACCGACGAATGGGCGGCCCTGTTGGTCTTCGTAAAAACCGGGCCCCTCGCCGATAATCATAATGGCGGCGGTTGCGGGGCCCTCGCCGGGCACCGCGTGCGTCCGCCCTTTGCACAAGGCGCAACGCGTACAGACGCGCACTTGCGCCGCGATGTCTTGGAGACGCTGCGTTTTATCCATCATAGAATCC
>Ga0232057_1135038_pt1 | contig 14974 bp, 14 predicted proteins | sample LAC_MetaT_1_FD_165508 | JGI IMG/M metagenome (GOLD analysis project Ga0232057, IMG submission 165508) | Metatranscriptome of anaerobic ammonium oxidizing microbial communities from anammox membrane bioreactor (MBR) in UC Berkley... | ecosystem: Engineered > Bioreactor > Anaerobic > Unclassified ...
AAATCTTGAATTCTCAATCACCTCGCGCGCGCCGCTTGATTGACGCGCGCGCGCACGACATCCAACGTCTCGTCAAGCAGCAATTCTCCGTTTTCAAACACGGCGCGTAACGCCGAACGCGCGTCCGGCTCGGCATCCGGCAGCGTAATCGTCGCGTACCCGTCGGCGGTCTGAATCAAATCGAGGCGTCCGGCTTTGCTCTTTTTCGCCGGGTCGGTCACCGGGTCTTTGTACGCGGGCAGCGCGCGACCATTAATGACCACCGCGCTCAATTTCATGGCAAATTTTTGCGTGTCGCGATTCAATTGCTGCAACAGCGCGCCGCCCATGCCAAACGTGAGATTGGTCGCGCTGTAACCGCCGTCCAGCGCGTTCTGCAAAATCGCGCGAATGCTATTTTGATTGATGCCGTCGCCTTGAATGACGCGCACGTGATTCAACACGCGATACCCTTTTGCGTTGAGCGTGTGACCGAATGCGGCATCGAGCCGTTCCAACGTTCGGCGCACAATTGTCGGCGGGTCGCCGCTGTCGGGACGCACCACCAAAGTCGCGCCGGAAGCAATGACTTGATCGCGCAGCGCGCTGCCCCACAAATTTTGCACCGCGTTTTCCAAATCGTAACTGTCGGACACGCACGCCAACACTGCGCCCGGTTTCGCAAATTGATTCAGCATGTTGCGATAGGCGTCCACCTCGCGTTTTTTGCCCCACGCCGTGATGGTGGAATGTTCCGCCGCGGGAATACTGAACGCCGCCATCGCGCTGTGATAATAATGATTCGCCGCCCACACGCCCGCGATGGTATCGCTGCCCATGAAATTGACCAGATGCGACATGCCGCCGATTTCGGCGGACTCGCGCGACGAAACGCCGCGCGAACCAAAGTCGTGCAGCTTGAACGCGATTTCACTCTGTGGGTCATCCGCCGATTTTTCGAGCGCGGCGAGGATTTCTTGTTTGATAAAATACGATTGCGTGGCGACCGTAATCGGATACCACACGCGCATCAATTGCGTTTCGAGCCAGCCGACGACCCAATAGACGCGCGGGTCGGTGGATTCGATTGTCGCCAAAACATTGTGCGTCGGCACGACGCTGCCTTCGGGAACGGCGCGAATTTTTAGCGGCAAACATCCGCGTAAATCGCGCGCAATATATTCCCATCCCTCGCGCGGAAAGGGTTCGCCGTGCGCGCGCAAAAACGCGTCCGCCTCGTTCACCATTTCCAACGTGACGCGCTGCGTCATGTATTTTTTGAGAATGTATTGCAAACCGAAAAAGACGGTGCGGCCGTACCGGCCGCCGCGGCTTTCGATGTAGCTAAACATCGCCGTCATGCCCGGCGGATATTGCAAGAAATGACTGGCTTTGTACGAATCGGTATCGAGAATGAGATTGTCCATTTTTTTCCTCCCCGGAATAATTTTGCAATGACTCCCCGTCATTGTATGGTTTTCGTTTTTTGAATTTCGCTTTGCGCTTGATGTTTCGCGGCGTTAGAGAACGCCGCTTACGTATGACGCTTTACATTTGACGCCTCCCCTCACTCATCACGCAGCGCCTTAGGGTTGGCGCATTGTCCGCAAGACTCCAAGTGTTTTCATCGCGTCGCGCGACTTGATATGCTTGCCACAAAACGCTTGGGGTCTTGGGCCCGCGCAGCGCCTTAAAAGCGATTGACAAAATGCGTGATAATCGAAACGTGGTCTTCAAAGAAACGGTCTTCGTTCAAATACACGTCGTTCAACGACATCCAGAACGCTTTGGCGGCATCGTCGCCGCCTTTGACGCGCGGCAAATCGCCGGTCGCGCCCAAATCAAAATAAAAGCCGTGCGTAATCGTGCGTCCGCGCAAACTGCGGTCGGGATGGTCAAAGACGCGCGACGCGCGAATAAATTTTTTCAATTCGTGCGCCGTCAAGGCGATGCCCGTTTCTTCGCGCAGTTCGCGCACCGCCGCGCGTTCGACCCATTCGTTTTGTTCGACGAATCCGCCGGGCAGCGCCCACAATCCTTTGCCGGGAAAACCGCGCCGTTTCACGACCAAGACGTGACCCGATTTGAACGTCACCGCGTCCGCCGTGACGAAAATGGGCGGATAGGGCGCGGCGGACCAATCTTGTTTGTAGCGGTCAATAAATTTTTGTTCGTCCGCCAAACGCGCGTATTCGTCCGTGCGCGCAAAAGTTTGCAAAAACGCGCGCACGGCGGGCGGCACGTCATTTTCCCAATCGCGCGCGCCGCGAAAATAACTTGCGCGCAGACGCGTAGCGTTCAACGGCATCCGCTGCGGAAATTCTTGGAATTCCCACTGCGGAAAACTTTCGAGATAGTACGAAGAAGAATCTTTGCGGTGGCCGATGAGGACGACAGCTTTTGCATCGCCCGCAAGCGCCGCGACCTGCGCCTGCAATTCCGCCGCCCAGAGATTGTCGTTGTATAAATAATCGCGGAGATATACGAAATGCACGCGCGAAGCGTGCGCCGGGGGAATGGCGGCGCGCAACATTTGTTCGCGTTGTACGGTGGTCCAGGGATTTTTGATATTCGGCGCGGCGCGATGGCTGCCCAACGCGACAATGACATGCTGCGCCGACGCGAACGCTTGCTGTAGCAATTCCGCGTGCGCGTTGTGGAACGGCTGAAAGCGCCCGATGACGAGCGCGTAGGAAAAGGGGTATTCGGTTGAGGTCATGCTGCACTCCCCGTGCAAGTTTTTGGTCCCGCTCCCTGCGAGACGCATACATTATAGCACACGCATCCAAAAATGAACGCTTGGGCAAGGTTTCGGTTATTTCCGATAAACCAAGCGCCACAGTTTATCCAAATTTCGACGCGAGGTCCCGGACAGAATTTTTTGAGCTGCCGCGACTGACAATGGCAACCTCCAAATTCCAATCCGCATAAATTCGCAACGCGCGTTCCATTGCCTTCAAAATCCATTCCTCGTTATTGCCGAACGCGCCGCCGCCGAGCAGCGTGAGAAAGACGCGCTGGTTGCCCGTGTTTTGCAAATTCAAAATCGCCGCGCACAAGGTCGCTTCATACGCGGCTTCGAGAACGAGCGTCGCAAATTCTGTCCAGAGTTGCGACGGTTGTTTTGAATACGCGACGGGCAACGCGGAACAGTACGCTTGCGAAACCAGATGCGCGCAATCATTCAGCGTGACTTGGGTGCGCCATTGCAAACCGACGCGCAACAACTTTCTCAAATCATCCAATCCTTGTTCGCCGCACGCGCGCAAGCGCTCCGAAATTTCTTTCAACCCATCGTCCGTCGCCAATGCGTACCCATTTTGCATTTTCCACAAACGATTGTCGGTGTTACCCAACGCGTTTCCAATGTCGGCGAGACAATCAATCTGATTGTCGCGCGATTGTCCAATCTGCCCATTTACAGGAACGAAATAGTTGCGATAAATCGTTCCCGCGCCGCACGCAATCGCGCACGCGGGTCCTTGCGTGTGGTCATTTTCATAAATGCCGATGCCGTCTTCGGGCGTGCGAGTAGGGCAAATCATTTCGAGCAAATTAAACTGCGACGCGACTTGAAAGAGCGCGTTTGCGTTCGCAATGTCAGTGTGCAAATCCTGTACGTCCGCGACAATTTCGCGCACCGTAATTGCGCCGCGAATTTTTTCGCCCGCCGCGACGCGCGCGCGCAATTCACCAAGCGATGGAATTTCCAGAGAACCCCACGTCATTTTTTTGCCGTTCGCGCGCGAGGTCATGTTTGCGCCGTCAAGGGAAATTTTTTTGTGAATATCCGACGCGGATGTTTCCGCAAAACCAGTTAGCATTTCAAACCAGGTCATCTAGCTGCTCCTTCGCCTAAAAAGGCAGGATTCGAGGCGGGTTCGCATATCAGACAGCCACGAATATTGAATGTCCGATACCGATAGTGCGGTTATCAGAGTGAACGCAAATCGTCCAATGTTTCACGAAATGCGCGCTGCGCAGTTTCTATGATTTGCGGCTATTATGTCATAGTTATACTGATAAGTGATGCTGCCAAATACCAAGATCTTATAGAAAACTCTGTAAAAGTCGAACCGGCTTGGCTGATTGCAAGCGCGCCAGAACTTTCGGGATACAATCATCCTTTAACCATTCTTGCAGAAATTCACGTTTTTGCAATTCAAGCGGTAGCAGAGTTTGATAAATCGATTGCGCGCCGGTCATTTCAAACAATTGCTCGAACACTGCTTCAAAGTCTTTCGGATCAGTTGGGATTGATTTCCAATCTACCGGGACAATTGTATCCAGTGTTAGATCCGTTGCCTTGAACTCTACCTGTTTTGTAATCAACGCAATCGCTTTGTTCGTCAGATAGCCTCCAAATGTGAAATAACAATAACCATCTGCCGTTCGCAGAAATGGAATTTGCTCCGAACCGCAAGTACGTCGAAATGATTCAATGACTTGATCTATTTTTGCCCCCAAGCTGCGAGTAAAATCTGATAACCCAAATTCACCCTCATTCAAGATTTTCCAAACCCGGTTCATCACGAACGCATCAAATCCCAAACCGGTGCCCGGATAGATAAAGTCAACGGCTTTGCCACGCTGTGTAGATGGCTCAGCAAGGATGTGGTCATTCGCGATTTTCCGTACTTGCCAATAACGCCCAGCAAAACGAATTGAACTGCCCACTTGAATTCGCAAAAGGTTGATGGTTGGAATGTCTCCCAATACTTTGGAACCATGACGAATCCGAATGGTTTGCGATCCCAAGCCAAAATTCCCATAAATCATCCGATAGTCTACGAGCGTATGTAAATTCTCTCCAGCGCCGTATTGATTCTTGAAACCATGACGCTGCAAATAATCTTTGTCTGCTAATTCTGCAAGGACCTGTTCCACAACCGGACGATCGAGATACGCACAATGTTCAAACAACTTGCACAATTCAGCGATGCGAGTAAAACGCCCATTATCGGAAGCAATTACGCTCAAAACCTGTTGCCCTACCGCACCAAATAATTCGAATGGTGCTTGAATCGGAAGTTCCCTTTTTCGCGCTGCATCAAGCAGTGCCATGAATTCAAGTGCATCCGCAACGGAACTCGTCGAAGTGTCCGGGATGAGGCACACGACGTTCGTTTTGTTCTGCCGCCGATTGCCACGTCCGATGCGTTGCAAAAATGATTCAACGCTTGCAGGCACTCCCCAAAGCAAGACCGCATCAATATCACCAATATCAATACCCAATTCTAATGTGCTGGTTGCTATACAGATTGCACCGTCAAGAGCAGAAAATTTCTGTTCGGTTTCAATTCGAACTTCGGTAGAGAGTGAGGAATAATGGGCAAGTGTCCTGCCTCGTAGATTTATATCGCGCTGTAAAATTCCTGCAAGTCTTTCGCATTCTCGACGCGAATTTGCAAAGACCAAAAGTTTGGTCGGTGCATCCCCCATCAACTTTTGAATCGTGTGCAGAAAATCATCTTCGCTGACAACATGACGAATTTGTGCATCAATCTCACGCTCTGCTGCTTCTGTGATAAAAGATGCATTCTCATCCGGACCAAACAAAAAATCGCGTACATCTTCAATTCGCCCGATGGTTGCCGAGAGAGCTGCCCATTGTAGATTGCGCAGGGCAAATTCTTTCAGACGGCGCAAGAGCACGGACAGTTGAAGCCCGCGCTGTGTGTTGTACAAGAGATGAACTTCGTCAATAATGACCGCATGGACCAAGCGCAATGCAGGTTCTTTGCGAAAGAGCATCACATCCAAAGATTCTGGTGTCGTGATCAAAAAGTGCAATTTTCGCCCAGATGACAGGTCGTCACGGTCTCCGTGACGAATGCCTAGCCGCATCCTCAATTGAGCTAGTGGGTTGTACAATCTCTTTTCCAAGTCATTCACAAGCGCTTTAGTTGGAGCAATATAAACAATGACAAGTGAATCAGTCTCAATCGCAGTCTTCCAAAGTTGGTTGACTAACGGGGCTACGACGGCTTCCGTTTTGCCAGAACCGGTACTTGCAGATAGGACAATATTTTGCCCACCGGTAATTTCATGAATTGCTTTCTCCTGCATCGGGCGCAGCTGAGAAAATCGCCCGAAAAAGGCGGTTGCCACTCTTGCATCAAGCAGCTGCACAGCGTTCATTCGAGATCCTCATAAGTGCGATCTAAAGTTGTCACAATTGATTTGATCGTGTTGCGGACACGGTCTTGGACCTGCACTGACATTTCCCGATAAACATTTCTTTGCAATTCCTCATTCGTGATGTGTTGATCAGGTTGCCACCCAAATGCAAGTCCATGAGTGTGCGTGACATGCGCCGAAAATTCAATCAAATCCTCCTTGCTCAGGGGACTCATCTGAAATGATGGGAGCTCCTGAAAGCGCGAATAATCAAAATCCCACCGCCCTTTTTTCAAAAGAAGGGCCGCACATTTTTCGACAAATTCGGGGGTCACAGCGAAAAAAGTCATTCCCGGGAATTGCGTTCCTGCATAAAATCGAAACAGATTCCAGAATGCGGACTCTTTGTAATCTACTCTTGGCAAATTTGTGAGTACATCCTCAAACTCGTCAAATAATATGACAAGTCCTTCCAATCCAATTGCGCGCGCCAACTTAAAAAGATCGCGCAGCGCTTTCCAACTCTGGTCATATTCCAGGGTGCGAAAGTCAAAAACACCGGATTGGTTATTATAGAATTGATATTCGGGGCGCGAGTCTCGAAAGTAGCTACGGAGGTTCCCAACCAACTCTGCATAAAGCACTTTGCGTTTGGTTGAATACCTCCAAGGCTCCATCAGCCATGCTGCAACCAAATCTTGAACACCTCGTACCTTGCAGCACCATGCCCGCAAGGCGACATACATGGCCTGCGATTCCAGCGCTTCCGAATAATCCCAGCGTCCATAATTCGAGACCTGATTCCAAAATATTGGATCCAAAGTACGTGATTTATGGGCTGTTTCAATCCCCCGGCACGCCCCGTCAAACAGCAGGCGGATACCCTTTTGGTTTCCTCCTGGCAATTCAAGTCCGCGCACGACTGCACCAAAAATTTGGTCCATCCGATTGAATCGAACTTCTGACCCGGAATCTACCGTGACCGAACTGACTGCAAAATTCCTAGACAAAGCATCTTCTCTAATGAAACGCAAGAGGTGGGATTTTCCGGCACCATAATTTGCTTTGACCAGAAGGGCTCCATTCTTGGAGTTCACGAGCCGTTCTGTGAGTCCATCTATTTCATGTTTGCGTCCAACTGTAAACTGACGAACGTAACCGGTGGGAGGAATTCCGCTCCTCAATGATTCAATGGCGACTCGCGCCTCTGCCGCGTTCATGTCTCAATCCTCCCGCAATCGATTCATAACATCACCATATACTTTTGAGGTAGGGCGAATTTCTCCGTCCATGTAATCATCGAAATGTGTAATCAATGCTGTCACCATTACTCGCCAAAACTGGACTGCGCTGAGGGACGGGTGCGTAGCATTTAGCTCTGAGACAAATTTGTCAATGCTTGCATCATCAGGCATCTTGTTAGCGGCTTCGGGAAATGAAACTTTGTAAATGTTGGCAATCTTTTTCGCTGCTGCCTGATAGTCCTCCAGCTGTGTACTGACAGCATCGAAATTCCAAATAGTATCCAAGGCGCGCGGGGCTTTTTGTTCCGGTTTGCCAATCCGACCGGCCAGTGCGCCATAAACGACAATGCCATGTCTTGGATCGGTAAAAAAGTCCGGAGTTGTCGCATAGATCATGAATAAGCCTGGAATCTCTTCGATGCGATTGATAAGATGCAGTAGATTGTTGTGTGCATCTCTCAATTGGGATGTACGCATAATTGAATATGCTTGCTCTGCCTCGTCAAAGAGAATGAGCAAGCCGCGAAATCCGGCTAGACGCACAAACCCGGCAAGCGACTGAAGCATCAGCTTGGCATTATCTTTACTTACCAGCTTGCTAACGCCATATTTTTTCCGGTAGGTGCCTATAGATCCCTCACCACTGAACCACTGTAAGATCTCCGCTCGAGCTTGTTCAAGCATCGCAGAATCTGCCCCCTCAGATAGGTACGTATCCCAATATGCCTGAATCATCTTTTTGAAATCAATATCAATGCTTCCATCAACAAAAAGTACTTCGACCGCCTTGGTGTAATCCTCGTGAGATATATCAATCGTGCCCGAATGATCCCCTCTCGAAATAAATCCCATTGCCTCTTGTATGACATGCCCGAATGGGGCAGCTTCCATTTGCGCAGATCCAAAGTAGTAACCTGGAGTTGCAATATTTCGCACAATAGAATAAAAGATTTTTTCAAAGCGATTGAGCGCGGTATCATTTGCATTCAACTCCACAAAAGAGACAAGACAATCATTCTCGAACGCAATCTCGCGCAAGAGTCGAAAGAAATGCGTTTTGCCCGCCCCCCATGAACCATTGACAAAACGAATAATTCCTCGGTCCTGAATCCCAGTGAGATGAAATTTCTTGACGCCAGCAATCAGTTTTTCATTTCCGACTGAATAATGGGCAACCCCTCTTTGTGGAGGAATTCCCTTGCGCAGAGCTTCAGTTATTTGAGATGCCAGTACAGAATCCAATTCGGTTTGCATATTCTGTTACTCCTTTGTAAAGATGATAAACCCGACATAGCCGCGACCTGCCTGACCATACAAAAGCATTCCTTGATTAATATCTTTGGTCTGTTGGAGGTCAAGTTGTCGTCCGTCAATTTCATTCGGCCCTTCGGTAACAAGTCTCGACAGGTCAGCCAAAAATTCGTCCGTTCGGAACCCTTTTTCGTTTTTGCCAAGCCGTCGTGTTATCGCGCGAATTGGTATACTCGTTCCATCGGATTTCTTCTCCTTATTGAGAATGAATAAATAGTGGTGTCGCAACTTTTTCAGGAATGACATGCCATTAAATGATCGCTCAAACACTCGTTTTTTCTCTTGTCCAACTTTCTCAATTATGGCGGCAGGGTCCGCAGGAAATTTGGCGAGTTCGCCTTCGTTGTCAGAAAGCTTGGCAATTCCCTTGGTATCATCAATTTCAACCCGAAAGAAACCTTTTTCAAAGGCATATCGAGGGTGGCGGCTTTCCGGTTCAATCGGCAGGTTGTGTGCTCGCGCCGCCTCTTCAATGTATCTAGGCATAAAATTGTGCATTTCTTGAGCATTTGCTTTTGCTTCGCGATACATATTCTCTATATATGGTATAGCACGACTCTGTTCTGCCCGTAGTGTCTGGAACAACTCGGATTCTTTTTCAACAAGTTCAATAATATGTCGGTACCACCCTTTTTCAACGTAACGCAGGAGTTTTTCCCAGATCTGTTGAACCTGTGCAGCTTTATCCGCTTCCAACTTTAGAGCTTGGGCTTTTTGTCGTGAATTGCTTGCAAGCTCTCGAATCGAATCAATCAGTTGCTCGTTCGTTGTCATTGAATTATTCATTTGTTGTTATCCTTTGCGGAATTATCAATTAACATTATAGACAACATCCAATTCTGAGAGCGTCATCAACGTCTCCAACACGCGTGTCAACACCTCCACCGCGTTTTCATACTCGTTCAAATCAATATGCTCGTTCGGCGTGTGGTCGAGATTCGAGTCGCCGGGGCCGTAGGTGACGATGGGGCAATTCCAGAATGGACCGACGACGTTCATGTCGCTCGTTCCCGTTTTCAACGTAAAGCCCGGCGCGCCGCCGCGCTCACGAATGCTGGATAAAAACGCGCGCACAAGGGCGTTATTTTTGTCCGCGCGATACGCGGGCGTTTCGGTATCGAATTTAATTTGCGCGTCTCCCGCCATCGCCAAAATTTTTTCTTCCAATTCTGCGACGGTAATGTCCAACGGCAAACGCAAACCAATCACCAAGCGCGCCGTTTCGTGCAAACCATCGTTATCCGAATTCATGCCGCGCAAGGTCGGGTCGAGTTTGTCAAAAATTTTTTGCTTGCCCGCGTTGAATTCGTCGGCAAAATTTTTTACGCGCAGCCAAAATTCCACCGCCTCTTCATTTGCGCTGCGCGCTTGGCCCGCGCTGTGCGCGTTGTCGCGCGTCAACGCGTATTCGAGCCACAACGAACCTTTGTAGCCGAGCGTCACGCGGTCCCAGCCGCTTGGTTCGCCGACGATGGCGAAATCGGGATGATATTGCGTTTTCGCAAAATGCGCGCCCTTGCTCGTCGGACATTCTTCTTCCACCGCGCCGACGACGACGATGCGCCATCCCGCGCGCGCGCCGACACGCGCCGCCGCCGACGCGAACGCGCACAACGGTCCTTTTGCATCCACCGCGCCGCGTCCGTACAACAAATTACCATCGCGTCGCACCTCCACGAAACCGGGATGCGTGTCAATGTGTCCGAGCAATACAATGTCCTTTACTCCCTCTCCTTGCAAAGGAGAGGGCTGGGGTGAGGTCATCCCAACCGCATTGCCCGCGTCATCGCGGAACGCGCGCAAACCCATCGCGTTCATTTGCGCGACAAGATAATCCACCGCGTCGCGTTCGTGATACGACGGCGAATAGATCTTTAGCAATCCTTCGAGTAGAGCGTGTGGGTTCATGGCGTCAAAATAAAATCGCCGAGATGCGAACAGCCCGCAATGACGAGCGCGTTATTTTCAACGCGCGCGGTTTTGCAATCAACGACGGCGGGCGGCGAATTGGGGTCGGTTTGCAGGGCTTGGGTGAGTTGACAGGAAGCGCCGGGATTAATCGTAAAACGGCGAATCACGCTCGTGCCTTGTTCGCGGAACGATACAAACGCGGGCGCGTTGCATTTTTCGTACCTATTTTTGAAACAAGCGATGGACTGTGCGGCACGCGCTTGGTCCGAAACCACCGCGCGCGGATTTTCTGCGATTACGATTTCGCCGCAATCCACAAGCTCGCCGATTCCGTTGACGGTGGGCGGCGGCGCGGCGGGAGCCATTGGATTCACCGCGTTGTTTTCGCCGCACGCGCCCAAACCGAAAAGCATCAACGCCAAACAAAACAGTCGCGTCATAGGTTTTCAATCACCGCGCGCGTCATTTCCTCCGTCGTCGCGGTTCCGCCCAGATCGCGCGTCAACACATTTTGCGTCAACGCGCGTTTCACGCCCTCGCGCACGCGCGCGGCGGCATCGTGCAAACGCAAATAATCGAGCGCCATCGCGGCGGACAAAATCGCGCCGATGGGATTGGCGATGCCCTGCCCCGCAATATCGGGCGCGGAACCGTGTACGGGTTCAAACACCGCGTGACGGGCGCCGATATTGCCCGACGGCGCGACGCCGAGACCGCCAATCAACGCGCTCGCTTCGTCCGATAAAATATCGCCAAACAAATTCGTCGTCACGATTACGTCGAAATTTTGCGGATGCGTCACCAAACGCATCGCCATCGCATCCACCAACATTTCGTTCGCGCGCACATTCGGAAATTCACGCGCGACGCCCAAACACGTTTCGCGGAACAAGCCATCGGTGAGTTTCAAAACGTTCGCCTTGTGAACAATCGTCACGTGACCTTTGCGCCGCGCCGCGAATTGAAACGCCGTCTGCGCGATGCGTTCGCTGGCGCGTTTGGTAATCACGCGTTCGGCAATCATCGTTTCGGCGTCCGCCGCGCGTTCGCGCCCCGCGTACAAGCCCTCTGTATTTTCGCGCACCAGAAGCAGGTCAATGTTGGCGCGCGAAAATTTTAGGGGGAGCGATTGAATCGGGCGCAGATTCGCGTACAAGTCCAACGTTTGGCGCAACGCCAGAATCGGGCTGCGATACCCTTCGACGCGCGTCAAGGGCGAAGAGGTCGCGCCAAACAAAGCGGCGTCGCACGCCTGAACCATGTCAAGCGTCGCCGGCGGAATCGCGTCGCCCGTTTTTTGAAAATGTTCAAAGCCCGCGTCCGCGCGCGTAAATTCCAAACCAAGATGCAGCGCTTCCAAAACGCGCTGCGCGGCGGGAATCACTTCTTGCCCGACGCCGTCGCCGGGGAGGATGCAAATTCTAGGCATGAGTGGTTTTTGATTTTTGATTTTTGATTTATGATTTTTGATTGCTACATGCGCGCAATCAAAAATCGGAAATCCTCAATCCGAAAGCTTGACCTCTGGCAGCGGCAGATTTTCCGCGCCAAATTTTTTACGGAGCATCGGAATCAAGCCGCCGCTTTCGATGATGGTGACGAGCGACGGCGACAGCGGGGGAAAATCAAACACGCCCGCGCGCGCGCGAATTTGATGCGCGTCCAAATCGAGCGTAATCGTTTCGCCGTGTTCGAGCGCGTCCACCGCCGCGGGACACACAATCGGCAAGAGTCCATTGTTGACCGCGTTGCGAAAATAAATGCGCGCGAACGATTTGGCAATAATCGCCGTGACGCCTGCGTGTTTCAGCGCGCCGACGGCTTGCTCGCGCGATGAACCGTTGCCCCAATTTTTGCCGCCGACAATCATGTCGCCGCGCTGCACTTCGCGCGCAAAGTTCGGGTCCAAATCTTCGAGCGCGTGTTTCGCTTGTTCGTGCGGGTCGGTGACGGTGTATGTATATTTGCCGGGAAAAATAACGTCCGTATTAACGTCGTCGCCGTATTTCCAAATTTTGCCTGTGAGAAGCATTTTTGATTTCTGATTTCTGATTTCTGATTTCTGATTTCTGATTTCTGATTTCTGATTTCTGATTTCTGATTTTTGATTTCTGATTTCTGAATTTCGATTTTTTGATTTTTGATTTCAAATCTCGAATTTTGAATTTCAAATTTTGAATTTCAAATTTTGAATTTCAAATTTCCCGCCTCGCCACAAACATACCCACCGATTTGGTGATGTGAAACGCGCCGTGTGCGTCAATTTCGTTTTGCACGCGCGCGCGAAATGTTTGTTCGAGCAGAGCTGTTTCCGCCGCGCTCTGGTACATCCGACCTGATTTGATGTATGCGACAAGCGGTTCAATCTCTGTCACACGCAAACTATTTTCTTGGGTAAGGCGAGCGACGTTTTCAAAATGTTGCGACAGAATTGCTTTGCCATTTTCCAACCCAAAAATTCGTTCGGTCGGTTCGCTTTGCATAGGTTGGCGCGTAACGTCTGAAACCAAGTCGCCGAGCTCGCGCATGTGACCAAGCCCATTCGTCGCGGCGTAAAGTTTGCCGCCGCGTTTCAACACGCGCCGCAGCTCCGCCAGCGCGCGGTCGAGATTCGGAACGTGATAGAGCATGTGATTGGCGAAAATGCCGTCAAACGTTTCGGCGGCAAAGGGTAAATGCTGCGCGTCGCAATTTGTGAAGGAAAAACGCGCGTCGAGAAATTTTGGCTGAACCGTTTGCGCCATGCCGAACGAAAAATCGCTGAGCGTGAGCTGCCACGCACTCGGAATTTTTGCGCGCACGCGTTCCCACAGCGCGCCGCTACCGCAGCCGATTTCCAACACGCGCGCGTCGTCGGGCAAATCAACGTGGCGAAATAACCAGTCGTGAAAAGCTTCGGGCGCGACGCTAAATTTTTCGTGCAGCGCGATGCGCGCGTCGAGATTGGCGTTGGTGGCGTACTGTTGTTTTACAAATAGAGTTTCGTTGGAACGTAACATTATCGCCAATAACGCGCCTGCATATACTCGTCGTCAAACATTTCGGCGGCGCGCAGTGCGACGCGAATCGCATCCTGCACCGCGCGAGTTTTGGCTTTGAGATCGGGTTCTTCGCGCTGCGTGCGCGCGGCGATGATGGCGCAGATGCACGCGGCGGCGAATCCATACACACTGCCCATTTTGAAAAGCGTCCCCGCTTCCATTTCAAAATTCAAAATGCCGAGCGCGCGATATTCTTTGGTCATGCCGCGCAGTTGGCGCAACAAATTTTTGTTGGCGGATGATTCACTGCGTTCTTGGCCCTCAAAAAAAGTGTCCACGCTCGCGGTGACGCCGATATGCCAATCAACATTCAACTCGCGCGCCGCGTTCACCAACGCCATTGTGAGAAAGGGATTTGCGGCGGCGGGATATTCGCGCGGCGCAATGTCGTCCGCCGCGCCTTGCCGACACAGCGCCGCGTGCGAAATGACGACGCTGCCCATTTTGACGGCAGATTGAATCGAGCCGCTTGTGCCGACGCGCAGGATGGCGCGCACGCCGACTTGGTACAATTCGTTGACCACAATCGAAAGCGACGGCGCGCCCATGCCGCTCGTGGCGGAAATAAAACGGCGGCCATTCGGCAAGCGCGCGAGATAGCTGTTCAGTCCGCGATTTTCGGACAAGTTTTTTTCAAACGTGACGCCCGCATAGTGCGCGATGGCGTAGGCGCGGTTGGGATCGCCAGAGAGGAGCGCGATGCGCGGAGGGTTTTTTCCCAAATCTTTTTTACCAAAGCCGATGTGATACAACGCGTCATTCTGCATTTTGATTTTTCTCCGCTTCCTTTTCGCGCTTGGCTTGTTCGCGCGCTAATCTTTTTTGCGTCGCGGCTTCCAATTCCTCCATTGCCGTTCTACCGGCAATTTGAATAAAGACGCCCAACATGGCGACGCCCAAAATGATGTACGGAATGGCAAAAAGTTTGCCCGTGTCGGTAGTTGGGCTCAAGTCGCCATAGCCGACGGTGGCGAGCGTGACAACACAAAAGTAGACGCTGTCCAACAAACTCCACTGTTCGACATTCATGTAAAACACCGCGCCCACAATAATCAACGCGGCTTCGAGCGCGACGAGACCGCGAAATTCAGGGGCTTTGGTGAGACGACGCGCAATTTTTAATAGCGCGACAAAGGGCAGAAAAATTCTCATCGCCAACTTTCATTTGACAGATTGGGCCACGCGTCGCAATTCACACATTGCTTTGGTCGTCGAAAGCCATGTCGGACTCGACGTTTTGATATCCTTGTGAATCAGTCGCCCGCGCAGCCACACCGCGAAATTTTACCACATTCGCCGGGACAACCCTGCCCGAACGCTTGCATTTTTACAACCCCGTGCGGCGCGGTCACGCGTCCCCGTTCAAAG
>Ga0232057_1394576_pt1 | contig 14902 bp, 13 predicted proteins | sample LAC_MetaT_1_FD_165508 | JGI IMG/M metagenome (GOLD analysis project Ga0232057, IMG submission 165508) | Metatranscriptome of anaerobic ammonium oxidizing microbial communities from anammox membrane bioreactor (MBR) in UC Berkley... | ecosystem: Engineered > Bioreactor > Anaerobic > Unclassified ...
AGGTTAGCAGTTCAAGCCTGCTCGAGGACGCTCTAAAATATAAACTCCTCTTTCATGTACGAGATGAAGGAGGAGTTGTCCTTTTCAGCCGACTATGAAACTTTTGGGGGGGCGCAAAGGATGTCTTTTGGCGCGCGATTTTATTTGGTGAAAGGAACATACGATGGACGATACGATAACGCTTTATTCCAATCAAGACTTGACCACGCTCGTGCGCTCGTTTGACGTCGGCGCGCTAGCCGAGCCGAGCGATGAATTGACGGGGCGATACGAATATATCGTTTTGCGCGCGGCATTTCGGGACGCGTACCAAAATTGGGATCGCGGTAAATCGCTCCTGCTCAGAATCCACGATGAATTATCGGACACGGATATTTATTTGGGCAAACCATCGGCGCAGCGTGTGCATGACGCCATCGCCAAACGCCAAGCCAGCGTGCAATTGTTTTGAAATCAAAGGGCGACGGATATTCCGTCGCCCGTTTTATATCGTCTTGGTCGCAATCAACCATCGCGTCGCATAGTGCGCTGGAATCGGCGGCGCGGGATCGCCATATTTTTCTTTTGCCCACGCGTACAGGCGCGGCATGATTAGATCCATCGTCGCGCGCGGAATCATCCAGGTTTCGGAAAAAATCTGGCGGTCAATTTCGCTCAAAATTTCCGCGACCGTTTCATCCTCTTGCCACGCGCTCGTCGTCACAATGCGCGGCTGCGCGTCCCACTTGGCAATTTCGGCATACAGCTCTTGTTCCGATTGAGAACCGGGCCGCCGCGTATCTATGCCGTACGCGTTTGCCATGGCGCGCATCTGATTGCGTAACAGTTGATTGGGCGAATTTTCATCGCGCTGGTGAAAACTGACGACGAGCTTGCCGCCCGGTTTCAAAACGCGCCGCGCGTCCAAAAGGGCGTTGCGCCAATCGGCGACGAGATGATACACATGCACTGCGTACACGACATCGAACGTTTCATCCGCGAACGGCAAATGCAACGCGTTCGCCTGCGCAAGGTCAATGTTCAAAGCTGTGTTGACAAGTTTGAGGCGCAATTTATTCATCATCTCGACGGACAAATCAATGCCAAACAAACGTCGCACATGTTCCGCCACCGAAATTCCAATTCGTCCCGTGCCGATGCCGATTTCCAACACGCGCGAATTTTCGTGCATGTTTGTTTCGCGCACCAGCGCGTCAATCATGGCGCGATGGCGTTCGGGCGGCATGGCGCGCGTTTGGTCGTAATACTCGACGGCGCGGTCAAAGACGATACTCATGGGGCAGATAGCAGAACACAGATAGCAGAACACAGAACAAATTCCTTCTGTTGTCTGTCATCTGAGTTCTGTGTTCTTTTCATAAAAACACAACAACGTACTTCCGTACTTTCTTGTATCCTCCAACACAAACGACTGCAACTCCAATTCCTTGTATTCGACAGGATGAATTTGCACGACGAGCGTTCCTTCAGCGCTCAACCACTGCGGACGCGCGTCGAGGAGTTTCAGCGTTTCCTTCCACATTTCTCGATACTGCGGCGGCGCGACGTAAATCAAATCGAACGGAACTTGCGGCGGTTTTTTAAGATAACGATACACATTCGCGCTCTGCACGGTCGCTTTGTTCGTCAACTTGGTCAACTGTAAATTTGCGCGAATGGTTTTTAACGCGCCGTCGTTAAATTCCACAAAGGTTGCATGTTTAGCGCCGCGCGATAACGCTTCGATGCCGACGCTGCCCGCGCCCGCGAACAAATCCAACACGTTCGCGTCAATCACGTCCGTGCCGAGAATGTTGAAAAGATTCTCTTTGACGCGGTCGGTGATGGGCCGGGTCGAGTCGGGCGGCGATTTGAGTTGACGACCGCGCGCGGCGCCAGAGATGACTCGCATTGTTTGGGTAGTAGGTGGCAGGTAGCAGGTATCAAGTAGCAGGTAGTAAGGAAAACTATCCCTACTACCTACTACCTGCTACCCCAATCCTTTCAACTGTTCTTGCAATTTTACAATTCGTTCGCGCGTCGCGTTCAATCTCTCGCGTTCTTTCATTACCACCGCTTCGGGCGCTTTGGCGGAAAAATCGCTGTCGAGTTTTGCTTGCGTGCGTTCGGCGTCGGCGCGGGCTTTATCCAATTCTGCCGAAATCCGTTTCTTTTCTTTTTCCAAATCAATCATGCCCGCAAGCGGTAGATAAATTTGAATGCCTGAATCGAGAATTGTAGAATACGCGTTTTCGGGTTTCGTGTCCACTGTCGCAACAATTTGCAACTGCGCCGCATCCAAACGCGCGAGCGACGCGAGAACGGCGCGTTGTGTTTCAAACGTCGCGGCGTGTTTGTTCGCGGCGATAGTGGCGGCGATGCGTTTCGCGGGCTCGACGTTAAATTCGGAACGCGCGTTGCGAATCGCACGCACCGCGTCCATCACGCGCGCGAACGCGGCTTCGGATTCGGCATCCGTTGTCTTGCCGCCTGCGGGCCATTTTGCAATCATCAACGCTTCGCCCTTGTGCGGGAGATGCTGCCAAATCTCTTCGGTGACGAATGGCATCAACGGATGCAACAAACGCAGCGCGTGTTCCAAAACATGCACCAACACGGCGCGCGTGTTGTGTTTCGCGCGTTCGTCGTTTCCGTTCAACGTCACCTTTGACGCTTCGATGTACCAATCGCAGTATTCGTCCCACAAGAAATGATAAATGTCCTGCGCGGCTTCGTTGAAACGATATTCGTGAAACAAATCGTTGACGCGATTGATTAAATCGTGTTCGCGCGAAAGAATCCAACGGTCGGCGAGCGCCAATTCGCTTGCGTCAGGTTTGTGCCATGTCGCGTATTGTTCGGGATTGTCACCCAAATTTGAAATCACAAACCGCGCGGCATTCCAAATTTTGTTGCCGAAATTGCGCGCGTCGGCGATTTTTTCCAAATTGATGCGGACATCATTCCCCGGCGACGCGCTGGTGACGATGAAAAAGCGCAGCGCGTCGGCGGAATAATCGGCGATGACATCGAGCGGATTGTCGCCGGGACGAAAATCGCTTTTGGACATTTTACTGCCGTCGGTGTGGCGCATGATGCCGTGCAGGTACACCGTGTCGAATGGAATCTCGCCCATCAGTTCGATGCCGAGCATAATCATGCGCGCGACCCAGAAAAATAAAATGTCGTAACCCGTTTCGAGAACCGAGCCCGGATAAAAGTATTTCAAATCCTCTGTTTTGTCGGGCCAGCCAAGTGTGGAAAAGGGCCACAGTCCTGACGAGAACCATGTATCCAACACATCGGGATCTTGGCGCAATTTCACATCCTCACCAAATTTTTCGCGCGCTTGCTGCTGCGCTTCCGCCGCGTCGTGCGCGCAAAACATCGAACCATCGGGCGCGTACCACACGGGGATGCGATGCCCCCACCACAATTGGCGCGAGATGCACCAATCGCGAATGTTTTCCATCCATTGAAAATAAATTTTTTCAAAACGCTGCGGCACGATTTTGATTTTGCCCGAACGCACCGCTTCAATGGACGGCTCTGCAAGCGGTTGCGTTTTCACAAACCACTGCGTCGAAATCAACGGCTCGATGACAGTGTGACAGCGTTGGCATGTTCCCACGCTCAACGTATGATTTTCTACTTTTGCCAACAAACCATCGCGTTCCAAATCCGCGACAAGTTTTTTGCGCGCGTCGTAACGGTCAAGCCCCGCGTAGTGTCCGCCGTTTTCGTTAATGGTCGCGTCCGTATTCATCACGTTGATAAACGGCAGATTGTGTTTCATGCCGAGTTCGTAATCGTTCGGGTCATGCGCGGGCGTCACCTTGACCGCGCCTGTGCCAAATGCGCGGTCAACCGTTTCATCCGCAATAATTGGAATCGGGCGATTGAGTTCAGGCAATAGCGCCAGCTTGCCGATGAGATGACGATAGCGTTCATCGTCGGGATGCACCGCCACCGCCGTATCGCCGAGCATCGTTTCGGGGCGCGTCGTCGCGACGGTGATAAATTCGCCAGAATCTTGAATCGGATATTTTATGTACCACAAACTGCCCTGACGCTCTTCGTGTTCCACTTCCAAATCGCTGATGGCGGATTCATCTTTGGGACACCAATTCACGAGACGCGGACCGCGATAGATGAGTCCTTTTTCGTACAAACGCACGAACGCTTCGCGCACCGCGCGCGAAAGTTGTTCGTCCATCGTAAAGCGTTCGCGCGTCCAATCCACCGACGCGCCCATGCGGCGAATTTGGCGCGTGATGATGCCGCCGTATTCGGCTTTCCATTCCCACACGCGTTTTACAAATTCTTCGCGTCCGAGTTCTTTGCGCGACGTACCTTGTTTGACTAACGCCTTTTCGACGACGTTCTGCGTCGCAATGCCCGCGTGATCCGAGCCGGGCAGCCACAGCGTCGGTTCGCCCATCATGCGATGCCAACGAATGAGCAAATCTTCAAACGTCACAAACATCGCGTGACCATGATGCAATTCGCCCGTCACATTCGGCGGGGGAATCACAATGACGAATGGTTTTTTGTCCGCCTCTATCTTGGGCGTGAAATAACCGCGCGCTTCCCACCAATCGTAAAGTCGCTGTTCGGTTTCGCGCGGGTCGTATGCTTTGGGCATGTCAGTAGGCATGAGGGCTCCGTAAATTTATGATTTATGATTTAGGATGTGCGATTTATGATTTATCATTTTTGATTTCTGATTGCGTTTGCGCGGCGCGTTGCATCGTTTGAAGATACCAACGCGTGATCCAGGCGCTGATCAAATATCCTAACCCGCCTGCAATCAACGCGGGGATCATTGCCAGCCATGGCACATTTGGCGATTGTATTTCATTGTCGCGCGCAAATAATAAATAGACTGCCATGAAACAAAGCCAACTCACAATGAACGCATACGCGCCCATGAGAATTCCCATCGTCACGCGATAGCGCCGCGCATTTTTCGGCGGATAGAAAAAGACACGCGTAAGAATGCTCAACAAAATTCCGCCCGTCGCGCCGACAAAAATTCCGGCGGGAATGCTAAACAAACCGCCCGCCACCGCGCCAATGAGCCACAAAATAAAAATGCCTGCGAGCGCGGCAATTGCATTGCCGGGCGAGAACAACTCTGCGCCGCGATTCGTCAGCGCCGCCGCGACCGCAAAGATAGCAAGCGCCAAACCAAAAATCGCCTGCACCGTCAATGCGATGATGATGCCGCTTGCCGTCGCGCGCGCGGTGATGTTAAGAAATAGTTTCGTGGTGGACACGCGCAGAGTTTCCTCTCTTTGCTCGGAATGACAATCCGCAAATCCAAAGTCAGAAATCCAAAATCCAAAATAAAAACCCCTCCACCTCAAGGGCGAAAGGGCTTCGCGGTACCACCTTGTTCAGTGCGATAGTTCGATAGTTACATAGTGCGGCAGTCATTCACCATCGCACCATCGCACCATCGCACGATTGCACTCTCTCAAACGCTGTATCGGGCTAACCCGCAGCCCACTACGCTATACAAGAAAATTTTTCTCGCGTATTTCGCGGACTGAACTCGGCGGCGACTTTCGGTTGGCGTTTTGTGAGAAAGGTTTTCAGCCGATGACCTTTCGTTGCTGTCACAATTGCGAAACCTACTCCTCCGCGTCGGCGTCAATATGTGAAATTGTAACGTCAGTATATGCCAATTTTGGCGGGGGTCAAGCGCCACGCGCCGCGTCCCGCGCCGGATTCCACAGCAGCGCGAGCCACGCGCACAATACGCCCCAAAATCCAAACATCATCAGCCACGCGAACGGAGACTCAAACAACCATACATTCCAAAAACGATGCAGCGCCAAACACAAACACGCCAACGCAAACAAAATTTTCGGCGCGGGTTTCGCCGTTCGATACAGTCCCGCCACTGCCAGCGGCAAAAGCAAATGCGGCTCGTAATGGTCCCATGACAGCGGAATCACCAGTAGCATCGCGGGGACGGTCAGCGCGAAATTGTACAAAAACGCGTCGCGTTCATTCAACACGCGTTGCCGTCGCCACAGCACGTACAACGTCGTTCCCAAAATCGCAGCCACCGCCGCCCAACCCAGCGCTGTGCCCAACAGTGGCGCATTCGCCAGTGAAAGCGCCTCGATCGTCACCGCGCAATTGCGTATTCGGTTCGGGATTCATTGGACGCGTCGTGTCGGGCCACGAGGTATTTTCATTGTTGCCGCGACGCGGCGCGCGCACATAGCCGATATCGTAGTTGACGACGTTGGGATTGCGGTTGGTAAAAGGTCATTGCCGAGCGTTATTTTCGAACTTTCATTTTACGCAAAAGCCCTGTCCATTCCCCTTCGGCTTTGGCTTTGCGTTCCTGCCCGGCGATGCGATTTTGCATTGCCTGCACCACGCGTTCTTCTTCGCCGTGGTCGAGCCAGAAACCGTGATTGTTGGGACATACTTCAATCTGCAATCGTTCCAGCCGATAATCAAAGGTATTTAATTTCGCGCCGCAATGCGGACACACTAAATCGGTTGGCTGCGGATTCCACTGCATCGTGCCTTTGGCGTGGTCGTCCGTCATGATGCGGTCTTCAATCGTGTCGAGCTCGGCATAATCGAGCCACATCCCTTTGCATTGCGGACAGCGATCCACTTCTACGTCCTGCAATTTTTCGAGTACGAGTTCGGTTTGGTCTTTGGGACACTTCATGTAACACTCCAGTTTTTTCGGATTATACCTCGCGCCGCCCTTCCAACGCGCGCGTCAAGGTCACTTCATCGGCGTATTCCAAATCGCCGCCGACGGGCAACCCGCGCGCGAGGCGCGTCATGCGAATGCCGAGCGGTTTGATGAGCCGTTCCAAATACATCGCCGTCGCTTCGCCTTCCAGATTCGGATTCGTGGCGAGCAAGACTTCATGCACGCGCCCATCGCGCAAACGCTCCAGCAATTCTTTGATCCGCAAATCTTCGGGTCCAATCCCTTCGACGGGCGAAATCGCGCCGTGCAAAACGTGATACAGTCCTTTGTATTCGCGTGTGCGTTCCAGCGCGACCAAATCGAGCGGCTCTTCGATGACGCAAATGATGGTATGGTCGCGCGTTTCATCGCGGCAAATGCTGCACGGATTTTCTTCGGCGATATTTTGACACAGCGCGCAGGTCGTAATTTTTTCGCGCAATTCGCGGATCGCGTCGGACAATTGTTCGACCTGATTTTTGGGCGCGCGCAGCAAATAAAAAGTGAGCCGCTGCGCGGTTTTGGGGCCGATGCCCGGCAGGCGATGAAACTCGTCAATCAAGCGCGTCACGGAACGCGGCGTGGTCTCCATTTCGATTTTTCCTCGCAAGCGCGATAACGCGTCGCGCAATAAAATTGGCGGATGAGTGTAACACGCTTGAAACGTGTTGGCAAAACATAGACAGCCCAGATAGGGCGCTGTCAAAGGCGCGGCGCGCTTCAAGCCCCCAAGTGTTTTACAACGACGTCGCGCATCGAGTCGCGCGACGCGGCAAAAACACTTGGGGTCTCGACGACTTGACGCAGTCCTACAGCCCAGAGGTGTGCGTCAGATTATCGGATAGATGCAATCCCTAACGTGCGTAGGCACGTTTCGCGTTCTTGTTGCTGCGAATTCAATTCGCTTGGGGTCTCAACGACTTTGACGCGTCAGATTATCGGATAGATGCAATCCCTAACGTGCGTAGGCACGTTTCGCGTTCTTGTTGCTGCGAATTTAATTCGCTCGACTTGCTTCACCCAAGATTTTGACGTTTCGCGTACATCTCAGACGCGCGGTTCCAGCGGCTCCAGCCGCCACAAGCGCATTGGTTCGTCATATCCCTTGAGCTGCGTTTCAAGCGTTTCGACGCGCAGCGCGTCTTGCGTTTGCAGCCAAGTTTGCACTTCGGGGTCCTGAAACGCGGCATCCGAAACCAAGATGTCTTTGCCGTTCGCCAAATTTGCAAGCCGCGCGGCAATGTTGACCGTCGTGCCGAAATAATCGAGCCGATTATTTAGATTGACTGCAATGCACGCGCCCGTGTGAATGCCTACTTTGAGCGCGAGCGGCGGCGCGCTGTGATCCGCGTCTTGCAAATCGCGCTGCGCGGTTTGCATGGCGGCGAGCGCGTTGACGGGCTGCCGAAAGACCGCCATCACCGCATCGCCCATCGTTTTCACCACCGCGCCGTGGCGCGCGGTCACCGCCGCGCGTACAATATCAAAATGATTCAAGACGCGTCCAAAGGCGGGCGCGTCGCCGATTTGCCGATACAATTCCGTCGAGCGTTTCAAATCGGTAAAAACCAACGTCAAGACGCCTACGGAAAACTGTTCGCCTTGCCGCAGCGCTTGGCTCGAAAACAAATCGCGGAACGTTTGCAGCGCCGTCACGTCCGCCGCCGTTACCGCTTGGTCGCTCCAAGCCCAGCGTTCCAAAATAAAAAGTTGGTCGTCCGCCGTCACATTCTCCCAAATCAGATGCGGTTCCAAATTTACGCGCGGCTCGTCCGCGCTCCAATCAGCCGTGTCCGCGCGCAGCGTCGCTTCGGGCGCGCCGTGCGGTTCGGCATACAAAAATTTGCCGCCTGGTTTTTTGGGCGTTCGCAGCCGATAGCGGCCCGCTTCCAAAGGTAACGTAAGCGTCGCGTGTGTGTGCGGCGGCATGCGCTGCTGCGCGTAAATGTGCGGCGTAACTTGGGGGCCGCCCAGACAATAAATCTGCGTGTTCACGACGCGCACCGCCGGATTTGGATGAAACGTCAATTCCACCGAACGGTCAAAATTTACTTTGTAATCAATGTTGCAGGCGTCGCAATGAACGGCGGATTGCACTTGATTGAGTTCGGGCGCGCGAAAACTGGCGCCGCGACAAAGCGGACACAACAAATCCCATTCCAAATCCAACACGCCCGCGCGCGTCGCGTGCAAAAACAATTCCAAGACCGTGCGCCGCGGCGCGCGCCATTCGTCCGCGAACGTATACGGACGCATTCGCGCCAGCGCGATTTCATCGCCAAACTCAATCGTGTGCCCGAGTCGTTCCAGCAGCGCGCTGTCGAATCCTTGTTCTGCCAAGCTTTGCCGCGCGCCGAGCCAACGCGCGCGCCCGCCCGGCGCCAGCGCGGAATTTTTTTGCATCGGCGTAACGGCGACGCCTTGCTGCAATTCCGCGTCATATTGGCGCACGGCGCGCGCAATGCCGTTGCGCGTCAGGATGCCGATTTGTATCGGCGCGCTGAGCAAGCCCGCGAGATTGCGCGGCTTGACGCGCACATTGTAAATCAAACGTGTGCCGCCGTCCGCGCGCGCTTGCAATTCGACTTGAATGGTGGCTTGCGCCAGCGGACCGCCGTGATAACGCCGCACGACGGCATACCGTTGCGGGCGCACCCATTCAAACGGTTCTTCGTCCCATTCGATCGGAACGCCGAAAAAAGTAAAACCGAGATGCCGGTCTGCGCCGCGTTGTTGAATCATGCGCGCTTGGAGCGCGGGGATGCCCACGTCGCGGTTAAAGCGATTGGTATCCGCGAGACGCGTCCACAGCGCTTCGGGCGGCGCCTTGGCCTCGAATTCCCAGACGTAATTGTATTCGCGCACGATTTTTTTATCCGGTCAATTTGCGTCCGCCGCTCGCGTGTCGCGTTGGATTTATACGCGAGCGGTCAGCGCGCCCAACGAATCGCGGAACCATGACGAAACGAGCGCGGCATAAAAGGGCAGCGCCTGCGCGCGACGCGTTTGAATTTGCGCGCGCAATTCATTTTGATACGCTGTGAGCGCGTGAAATTCGGCTGGACGGATAACGCTCTCGACGCGCTCGGCTTGCGTTACCAGATAGCGCGTGACAAATTCTCCGCCGACGACGGCGTCTTGCATTACGCCCAACGCGTCTTGGAGCGCAATCAGGGCTTCAATCAAGTCACGCGGCTGCGGCGCGCGCTGGGTTGAAGCGGTCAACGGCTCGCTAAAAAATTCCAAAGCATAGCGCAAGCGTTTGACTTGGATACGCAGCGCGTGCAGCGTTGGCGGCGGCGCGTCGGCAACGCGCGGCTCATACGCGCGCACAATCCCGTACTGTTTCCACAAGCGCGCGGGAATTTCGTCCGCCACGCGCGGCGCAGCCGATTCCGCGTCCGCCGCGAGAAACGCGTCCATGCGTTCCGTCCATTCGGCATACGCGCGGCTGCTCAATAATTGCAGCAGCGCGGTTTGATGTTCGGCGCGCGCGCTGCGCCAAGCGTCCGCCAAGCCGTTCAGCGCCGCGTACGTCGGCGCGTCCGCGCGGACGCGATACGCTTGCAAGGCGCTTTGTAAAACGTCGAGATTGCGCGCCGCGCCGAGCGTCTCGCGCAGCGCTTCCAGCATCGGCAACTCCGGCGCCAATTTTTTCTGCGCCAAATACGCGCGTCCAAAACGGAGCGCCGATTTCATACGACGGCACGCTACGCGCATGGCGTGGATCGCTTCGGCGTTTTCCGCTGCGCGGACGGCATCTTCGGACGCGCGCACTTTGCGAAATTGCCGCGCGAGAATGTAACGCATAGCTTGGCTGACAGGCATTGCGGCGGTGATTTCAAGTTTCACGGACGCTCTAAATAAAAACGCGGCGCGCACGAATCTAGCGCGCGGCGCCGCCAAAATGTAAAGCGCCGCGCGCGGCGACGCTTCAAATGGCTTTTACCCCATACCCAAAAGACCGGCGCCCATGCCGCCTGTCACCGCGTTCATGCGCTGGGATGCCATCGTCTGCGAACGTTCGTGCGCTTCATTCACCGCCGCCATAATCAAATCTTCCAGCATCGTCGCGTCGTTCGCCGATTCTTGGAGCGCTTCGGGACTGATTTTAATCGCCAAGATTTTTTGATGTCCGTTCATCGTCACGGTGACCATGCCGCCGCCGACGGTGGCGCTGACCTGTTCATTTTCCAACTGATTCTGCGTTTCGAGCATTTTCTTTTGGAGCTCTTCGACCTGCTTTTGCAGCGCGGCGGGATTGAAACCGCCCATGCCGCCTTTGGGAAAACCTTTATTTTTGCTCATGCGTCTGTTTCCTCCGACGATTCCTCGTCTTCGATAATGTTGGTTACTTTGCCGCCCAAATTCATCCCGGTCCGCACCAGCGGGTCGTTTTGCGCCGCACGCATTTTTTCGCGTTTCGGCGAAACGATACATTTGATGTGAATGGGCGCGCCAAACGCGTCTTGCAACACCTTGCCGAATTGCGTTTTGGCATTTTTATCGTTATCAAAACGCGCTTGGTGGATTTCATAAAAAAAGCCAATGACCAGCGTATCATCCCGGAGCGTAAGCGGTTCGGCGTCTTTGAGAAAGGGCGCCATCGCTTTGTTGTTTTTTTGAAACGCGCGAATTAAATTGTCCCAATTCTTTTTCAATCCCGCAATGGAAAGCGCGCCGGAAATTTCAGGAGATTCGTCCGCCACAACCTCGGCGGCTTTGGGTTTTTTGGGAGCGCTTATACGTTGATACGTTGGCGCGGCTTGGGGTTTGGAAGTTGGCGCGCGCGCAAAGGGATTTTCCGCCGCAGCGGTTGTCGCGGCGCGCACATTCGGCGCGGGCGCTGCTGCAACCACAACCGGCGCGGGGTCCAACGTCGCTTCGACCAATGCCATTTCGAGCGGTAGCGTCGGACTGGCGCTGTTGCGTAAATCCAACATGGCTTGCGAAAATAAACGAATGGCGCGCGCGCATTGTTCGGGATTCATCTGCGCGCCGAGCGCGCGCAGCTGTGCGCGCATTTCTTCGCCCACGTTCAACGTCGTTTCGCTCTTGACCGTGAACATCAAAACGCCGCGCAGAGATTCCACCACATCGCGCGCGATCTGGCGCGGGTCTGCGCCCGCGTCCACCGCCGTATCGAGCGCGGCGATGCCGCGCCCAATGTCGCGCGCCGCCAGCGCGGCGCAAATTTCCTGAATGAGTTCGCGCGATGCCGCGCCGAGCAGGGCTTGGACATGACCGAGCGTAATCGTATCGCCGCTATAAGCCGTGAGTTGGTCGAGCAGACTCGTGCCGTCGCGAAAACTGCCGTTCGCCTGACGCGCCACCAATTCCAACGCGGCGGGTTCAAGCTTCATTCCTTCTTTTTGCGCGATATAGTCCAATTGCCGCATCAATTCGGGCAGCGCCGCGCGTTTGAAATCAAACCGTTGACAGCGCGAGGTAATTGTCGCCGGCACGCGATTCACTTCGGTCGTCGCCAAAATAAAAATGACATGCGGCGGCGGTTCTTCGAGCGTTTTCAGCAGCGCGTTGAACGCCGAGGTCGAGAGCATGTGCACTTCGTCAATGATGTACACTTTGTAGCGCGCTTCATTCGGACGGAAATCAATCTTGTCGCGCAAATCGCGGATATTGTCCACGCCCGTATTGGACGCCGCGTCAATTTCGACCAAATCGAGCAAGCGTTCTTGATTGACGGCGCGGCAAATCGCGCACTCGTTGCACGGACGCTGTCGCGGGTCGGGGGCGAGACAATTGACCGCTTTGGCGAGAATGCGCGCGGTGGACGTTTTGCCCGTGCCGCGCGTGCCGGTGAACAAATAGGCGTGTGCGACGCGATTCAAGACCAACGCATTGCGGAGCGTGTCCGTGATATGGTCTTGGCCCTGTACGTCGTCAAAAGATTGCGGGCGATATTTTTGATAAAGCGCTTGAGCTGGCACGGCAAAAAGGATAACATTTTTGAGGCGGATTGGCAAACGAAATTAAAAGCGGGCGCGCGCGGCAGCCGTATCCTTGTTTTGCATTTTGCCGTGTGGCTTTATAATCCTGCTTTGTGTCAAAGCGTTTTTTGCGCGTGATTGTTTTTAGCGCGGGTTTTGCTTCGCTCGGCGTCGAACTCGCCGCTTCGCGTTTGCTCGCGCCATTTTTTGGCGCGTCGCTCTTGATTTGGGCGAATCTTATCGGCGTCATTTTGATTTATCTCAGCGTCGGCTATTGGCTCGGCGGCAAATGGGCGGACCGCGACCCGCGCGCGCAAACGCTTTTGCTCATTCTCGCGGGCGCGGGGCTTGCCGTTGGCGTCTTGCCGTTTGTCGCCGCGCCGCTTTTGGCGCTGGCGATTCCCGCGCTCGCGCAGTTCAACGCGGAACTTGGTCTCGTCTCGTTTCTCGGCGTCGTCGTACTGTTTGCCGTGCCGGTGACGCTGCTCGGCTGCGTGCCGCCGTTCGCCTTGCGCCTCGCCGCGCGCGATGTCAAAACCGTCGGCGCGACGGGCGGCGGATTATACGCGCTCTCGACCATTGGCTCGATTCTCGGCGTGTATCTCACCGTGTTCTGGTTGATTCCGACGATTGGCACGCGCTTGACGTTTATGGTATTTGCCCTTGTGCTGCTTGGCGTCGCGTTAGCGGGTTTCTTGTTGGCGCGGCGCGCGCTGCCCGCGTTGATTTTGGCGGCGCTCGTTTTTTTCACCGCGGGCCTCGCGCTCGTCCAGCGCGGCGCAAGCGTCAAGCCGCTGCCGAATGTGATTTACGAAACCGAATCGCCGTACAATTTTATTCAAGTCGTTGACGAAAAGCATTTGCGCCTGTTGACGGTGAACGAAGGACAGGCGTATCAATCGGTGTACTATCCGAATGCAATTTTACTCGGCGGTTATTGGGATTTGTTTTTGACGACGCCGTTTCTCACGGATGCCGCGCCGCCGCGTTCTCTACTCGTCGTCGGTCTCGCGGCGGGAACGGTGAGCAAGCAATTCGCCCAAGCGTTTCCCGACATTCAAATAGACGGCATCGAGATTGACCCCGCAATCGTGCGCGTCGGGCGCGAACTGTTTGCGATGAACGAACCGAATTTGAACGTTTGGATTGACGACGGGCGCGCGGCGTTACGCAAAACGGATAAACGGTATGACGTGATTGTGGTGGACGCCTATCGTCAGCCGTACATTCCGTTTCATCTCGCCACCGTCGAGTATTATCAAGAATTGCGCGCGCATTTGACGGAACGCGGCGTCGTCGCCATCAATGCCGCGCGCACGCCGCACGACGCGCGTTTGGTCGAAGCATTGGCGTCCACGTTGAAACAGGTTTTTCCAACCGTCTTGCTGTTGGATTATCCGAACGATACCAACACGCTTATTCTCGGCGCGCAAAATGAAATCGCGTTGTCCGACTATCAAGCGCGTCTCGCGCAGATTCAAACGGAACCGCTCGCGTCGGTCGCCGTGATTGCGCGCGCCAATGTGCGCGTCTTTGACGGCAACGGTATGCTTTTGACCGACGATAAATCCGCCGTCGAAAATTTGATTCACTCGATTATTTTCGACGCAACCCTTTTGGCAGGAGAAAACAAGTAGATGCGAAATTTGTCCCCGCGCCTCGTCGCGCTGTTGCAGTGGCTGTTGACGCTGCTGCTGCCGTATGTCTTGGTTATTAGCAGTTTATATATTTTCATGTCGCCGCAGTTTATTGAATGGCAATACGCGCAGCCCGATTTTCCGCCCGCCGACCGTTTTACGCCCGACCAACGCACGTACAACGCAGTCGAAACCGTGTTGTACACGCGCGGCGAACGCACCGAACAACAATTAAAAGCGTTGGGCGTGTACAACGAACGCGAAATAAAACATCTGGTGGATGTGTATAACGTTTCGCGCCCGCTGCTGCAATTGAATCCGCTGTTTATCCTGATAATGCTCGGCGCGTTCATTTTGCTGTGGCGCAATCCGACGACGCGGCGCAACGCCGGCACGGGCTTGATGTTTGGCGGAATCCTGACGTTTGTGCTGGTCGGACTTGTGGGCCTCGTCGCCGTGTTTGCCTTTGATACATTTTTCGTCGCGTTCCACCGCGTCTTTTTTGAAGGCGATACGTGGCTGTTTAATTATTCCGACAGTCTGATTCAGTTTTATCCCGAACTGTTCTGGATGAAGGCGTCGTATGGCATTGCGTTTTTGACGAC
>Ga0232057_1125145_pt1 | contig 14668 bp, 15 predicted proteins | sample LAC_MetaT_1_FD_165508 | JGI IMG/M metagenome (GOLD analysis project Ga0232057, IMG submission 165508) | Metatranscriptome of anaerobic ammonium oxidizing microbial communities from anammox membrane bioreactor (MBR) in UC Berkley... | ecosystem: Engineered > Bioreactor > Anaerobic > Unclassified ...
AGAAAAAACCGAACAGATTGGGGTCAAAGCAAAGCGCTTACGCGCCGCGGTCGATAACCGTTACCTGCTCAGGGTCTTGACGAGTTAAGACGCGATTGCCCTACCCGCTTGACAATCGCCGTTTCCGTATTATACTTTTGGTATAGACCAGTTGTCTAATCCTCGTCGCCCAACGTCGCGCCCTCCTTGATTTTTGGGCAAATTCTGCCTATTTTCCCATATTATGCAACCCGTCACCGCCGCCGGGCATCCGTCCCCCGCCGCGCTGCCTTCCGCAGTCGGTCTAGACCAATTGTCCAATCTGCGCGTCCAGCGCCGCAGCGCAACGCCCATTTTTAAACAAATCGCGGCGCAGCTGCGTCGTGAAATCGAACAGGGCAAGCTGCGCTTGGGCGATGTCATGCCGGGCGAACGCGAGTTCGCCGACGCGTTGCATGTCAGCCGCATGACGCTGCGCGCCGCCGTAGATGAATTAGTGGCGGAAGGGCTGCTCATGCGCCAACGCGGCCGCGGCACCATCGTCGCGCACGTCCGCATTCACAAACAAGCCCAAGTCATGGGTTTTATGTCGTTCAGCGAAGAGATGCGCGCGCGCGGCCTCACGCCCTCTTCGCGCATCCTCGCGTTCAAAAGCGAAATCGCCGACGCGTCCGTTTCGGCGCAATTGGATTTGCCCGTTGGCGCCCAAGTAATTTTATTAAAACGCGTGCGCCTCGCCAACGGCGAACCGATGGCGCTGGAACGCTGTTATCTGCCGCACGCGCGCTTTAGCCAATTATTGCAATTCGATTTGGCGGCGCGTTCGCTCTATGACATTCTCGAACGCGAATTCGATACGCGGCCGACGCGCTGCGAAGAAACGGTCGAAGCCATCGCGCTCGACGCGCCCGAAGCGCGCGCGCTCGGCGCCAAACGCGGCGACCCCGCCCTGCTCGTCACGCGCGTCACGCGCGATGCGCGCGGCATCTTGATTGAAGCCGAACAAACTTTGTATCGCGCTGACCGTTATCGTATGGTGTTTATCCGCGAACGCTGAACCGAGAATTATGATTGTTTTAGGAATGATGTCGGGAACCTCCGCCGACGGCATCGAAACCGTTGTGGTGGAATTGGAGCAAATGGCCGGGCGCGCAATGCCGCAGTGGCAGCTCTTGTATCACGCGAGTATTCCATTTGCGGACGCGCTGCGCGAGGAAATTCTTGCTTGCGTGCGCGCAGATACGGGAACGGTGGACCGGCTCTGCGCGCTGAATTTTGATTTGGGCGCGGCGTACGCGGACGCGGCATTACAGACCATTCGCGCGGCGGGGTTGGAGCCATCGCAGGTGGCTCTGGTCGGCAATCACGGTCAAACGGTGTGGCACATCCCCGGTCATTCCACGCTGCAAATTGGTTCGCCCGCCGTCATTGCCGAACGCACCGGCATTACCACAATCAGTAATTTTCGCGCGCGCGATATTGCGGCGGGCGGACACGGCGCGCCGATGGTGGCGTTTTTTGACGCGCTATTTTTTACCGACGCGACAAAGACGCGCGCGCTGCAAAATATCGGCGGCATTGCGAACGTCACCTATTTGCCCGCGCGCGCGCCGCACAATGCCTTGGCGTTCGATTCCGGTCCCGGCAATTTATTGATGGACGACGCGGCGCAGCGCGCCACGCGCGGCGCGCAAACGTACGACCAAGATGGCGCGATTGCGGCGCGCGGACGCGTGAATGAAAACTTGTTGGCAGAATTGATGCAGCATCCGTTTTTGCGTCAACGCCCGCCCAAAACGACGGGGCGCGAAATTTTCGGCGCGCCCTATGGCGCGCAAATGTGGCAATGGGCGACCGCGCGACAGATTGCGCCCGACGACATTGTGGCGACCATGACCTGTTTTACGGCAAAATCCATTGCCGACGCGTACCGCGCCTTTTTGCCGACGCTGCCGCAGGAAATCATTGTTTCGGGGGGCGGCGCAAAAAATCCGACGCTGCTGCAAATGCTTGCCGCCGAAATTCCGACCGCGCGTCTCTGCACGATGGACGAATTCAACATTCCCGCGCAAAGCAAAGAAGCGTTAGCGTTCGCCGTTTTGGCGTACGAAACATGGCACGGGCGCGCCGCGAATGTGCCAGCCGCCACCGGCGCGCGCCATCCGGTTGTGTTGGGCGATATTACGCCGGGAAAAAATTGGCGCGCCGCTTGACGGCCAAGGAGGTGCAACCGACAAGTATTTCCAGCTAAAAAATTTTTACTGAACCGATTCATACCAATGGAGGAGAGCAAGCACAATGAATAAAAAATGGTTTCTGCTCGGCGTGATGGCGCTTTTTGCCGTCCTCGCCATCGCTGGCTGCGCGCCTGCCGCGCAGCCAACGAGCGCGCCGCCCACTGCGGCGCCGGCGCAACCCACAGCCGCCGCCGGACAGGCAACTGCCGTTCCAACGCCTAAACCGACGGTCGAACGCGCCGCCAAGGGCGGTATTCGTAAAAGTACCAGCACGTACAAAGGGGATTTGAATCTGTGGGTGCTCGGTTATACGCCGGGCAACGCGTTTGCCAATCCGTTTGACAACGCGGTCGAACAGTTCATGAAAGACAATCCCGACATCAACGTTACCATTACCGGTTATCCGCCGAACGATGAAGGTTTCACCAAGTTGTCCACCGCGCTGCAAAGCGGGCAAGGGATTGACCTTTTGCGCTTGCCTTCGGACCGCTTGCCCGGATTCGTGCGCGATGATTTAGTCGAACCGATTGATTCGTATCTGACGGACGCGGACAAGGCGGATATTTTGCCGAACGTTCTCGATGTGGTGCGCGTCAAAGACGGTAAAGCGTGGGCTTGGCCGCTCTGGGTCGTGCCGATGGGCATTTACGTCAACAGCGACGTATTCAAAGAAGCGGGCGTCGAACTGCCCGCCAAAGATTGGACGTGGGACCAATTTGTGGACGCCGCGAAAAAGACCACCTTCAAACGCGCGAACGGCGAACAGGTGTATGGCTTTAGCGGTTTCGTGGATCCCGGCGTCATTAACACGTGGGGCTTGTGGATGAATCAAGACCCGAGCGTGCGCCCGATTACAACCGATGGCAAGTACGGTTTGAATTCCGAAGCCGCCGCCAGCGGTTTGCAGCGTTTCGCCGACCTGGCGTTGGTGCATAAAGTAACGCCGCCCGATTTCGGTTCGCAAAAAGATGCGGATGTCAAAGGCGGTTTCACCAACAAACAATACGCGATGGTCGTGGACGCGACCGGTTTCGCGCCGCAGTTGAAAAACAACAAGGTAAATTTTGAAATCTATCCGCTGCCCACCGTCAATGGCAACAAACTGACCGTCGGCGCGGTGGGTCTCATTGCGGTCGCCAAACAAACCGACGACCAGAAACGTCTCGCCGCGATGGACCTCGGTCGGTATCTCACGAGCGCCGAAGTGCAAGAAGATGTGCCGCCGGGCAGCAATGTCTCGACCGGTTTCTATCTCGCCCCCGGCGCGCGCAAGTCGGTCAAAGTGGTTGACCCGCTCGATAAATTCTTGACCGTCTTGCCCGATATGTGGATTACGCCGCTCGTACCCGATTGGGCGAAATTCACGCGCTTGTTCCACCCCGAATATCAAAACATTTTATTCGGCAAGGAAAAACCCGCCGATGCCATGAGCAAAATCGCGGACGAAGCGCAAAAATATCTGGAAATCCAATAAGCGCAAGTTGTCTGTACAATGCTTGCGTATCCCGCGCGCCTAACCACGCGTCGGGATACGCAAGCCGCTTCAAAACGCCATGACCGGAATTCGTAAATTTATCAAACAATACGGCTGGAGTTATCTATTCATCCTGCCGAGTCTTGTGACGTTCACGATTTTTACGCTCGTGCCGGTCCTCTGGTCGTTGGTCATTTCTTTTCAGGATTACAGTTTGGTGCGCGGCGGCAAATGGGTCACGCCCATTTACGCCAACTATGTCGAAGCGTTCACGCTGCTCAACGGCATTTTTCTCATCGCCATTCGCAATACCGTCATCTATACCCTTTTCACCGTCATCGCCGCGATTGGCTTGGGTTTGATTCTCGCGTCGTTAATTCAACCGTTGAGCAATCGTCTTCGCACCTTTTTTCGCGCGGCGTATTATTTACCCGCCGTCACGAGCGCGCTGATTATCGGTTTGACGTGGGCGTATATTTTTAACGCGCAGTGGGGTTTTGCTACGTATCTGACGCGCATGTTCGGGTTGCCGCCCATTCGTTGGCTTTCCGACCCGGACATTGCCTTTTGGAGCGTCGTATTGTCCGCCGTGTTGACGCTGCCCGCCACCGCCATCGTGCTGTTTAGCGCGGCGATGGGCGCGATTCCGCAAGAGTATTATGAAGCGGCGGACCTCGACGGCGCCAGTCCGATTCAAAAATGGTGGAACATTACCGTGCCGTTGGTGAAATCCACCACGCTCTATCTCGTCGTGTTGTACACGATTGCGAGTTTTGAAGTGTTCGAGCGCATCTATATCATGGTGCCGAGCGGCGTCGGCAATTCCACCCAAACCATCGTCACGCAAATTTACAACAACGGCTTTAAAGATTTTGATTTCGGCATCGCGTCCGCGCAAGCGTTCGTCCTGTTTGCGATGATTGCGCTGGTCGCCGCCTTTCAATTTCGCGTTCTGCGCTCGGACGTGGAATACTGAAATTATTTGGCGCTCGCCGCCTTACGGAAATTGTCATGTCCGCTAAAACAACCGTCTTGCCAAAAATCGCCGACGCGCCGAAAACGCGTTTTCGTTTGCAAGGATACGCCGCGCTGCGGTGGATTATTTTGATTGTGACCGCCGTCATCGCGCTGTTTCCGATGTACTGGCTTTTTGCCAACGCGTTCACGCCCATCACCTCCAATCCGCCGCTGACGCCCATTCTCATTCCCGCCTTCAAGCTCGATAATTTTGAACGGCTCTTGGTCAACAACAAATTTTATATGAATTGGATGCTCAATAGTTTAATCGTCGCGTTCGTCGTCACCGCGTTTCATGCCGTGTTCGACACGATGGCGGGCTATGCGTTTGCGAAAAAACGTTTTCCCGGTCGCAATCTTTTTTTCGTGCTGATTCTTTCGACGCTGATGATTCCCATTCACGTCACTTTTATTCCGTTGTATCTCATCAATCGCCAACTCGGTTTGATTGATTCGTTGTGGGCGTTGATTCTGCCCGGCACGGCGTGGGTGTTTGGCATTTTTCTCATGCGCCAATACATTCAAACCTTGCCGGGGGAATTGATTGACGCGGCAAAAATTGACGGGTGCAGCGAATGGGGCGTCTTTCGCCATGTCATTTTTCCGTTGTCGCTGCCCGCGATTGCGGCGCTGGCAATTTTTACGTTTGTCCGCAGTTGGAATGATTTTTTGTGGCCCGTCATTGCGCTCAACAAACCGCAAAATTATACGCTCACCGTCGGCGTCGCCAATTTGCAGGGCGAATTCATGACCGATTGGGGCATTATTTTTTCGGGCGCCGCGCTCGCCGCGCTGCCCATGATTATTTTCTTTTTATTCTTTCAAAAATATTTTCTCGAGGGCGTGCGGATGGGGGCGCTCAAGGGTTAAACCGTGCAAATCATCACACTCGACGCGCTGGCGTTTCGACAAATCACGCAGTTTGACAGCGCGAAATTGTCTGCCGCGCTATTGGCGAAATCTTCCGACCGCGCGCAAATCATCGTCATGCGCCTTGAAGCGGGCGGACAAATCGGTTTTCATCAAGCGGCGGCGCCGCAGCTGTTTGTCGTCACGCAAGGTAGCGGTTGGGTCTCGGATGCGTCGCAAGAACAGACGCCTATTGCGGCAGGACAGGCAGTTCTGTGGGATGGCGGCGAATGGCACGCGGCGGGCGCCGTGCAAGACCTTGTCGCGCTCGTCGTCGAAAGCCCGTCCATCCAATTGTTTGGTAACGCAAATTCCACCTGACGACGCAACCTTATTTGCTTTGTATGGATAAACCTGACGATATGACCCATCAAAACAAACTGCGCGTCGGCGTCATCGGCGCGGGAATTTTGGGGGCGCGCCACGCGCGCGTGTGGCGCGAAATGACGGATGTGGAATTGGTCGCGGTGTGCGATCTCGACGCGGCGCGCGCGGAAAATATCGCGCAGCAGTCCAACGCGCGCGCGTTCACGGATTACAACGCGCTGTTTGCCGCGGCGAAACTCGACGCCGTTTCCATTGCGACGCCCGACCATTTGCATCGTGCGCCCGTTCTCGCCGCGCTCGCCGCCGGGCTGCACGTCTTGCAAGAAAAACCGTTGGCGACGAACGCGGACGATGCGCGCGCGATTGTGGAGGCGACGGCAACCTCTGGCAAAATTGTGATGGTGAATTTTAGCCAGCGTTTTGTGACCGACCATCTCTGGCTGCACGATGCCATTGCGCGCGGGGAAATCGGCAAGCCGCGCATGGTTCTTTCCGTAAAGCACGACAATCTCTCGGTGCCAACGGAAATGATTCGCGGTTGGGCGCAAGCCACATCGCCGCTATATTTCATGTCGAGCCACGACCTCGACTTGGCGCATTGGTTTCTGAAGGTTGACCCCGTGCGCGTGACGGCGCAAGAAACGCGCGGCACGCTCGACGCGCTGGGCATTCCCGTTCACGACGGCTTGAACGCGTTAATCCAATTCGACGGCGACATCATTGCGAATTTTCACGCCTCGTGGATTCATCCGAATACGTATCCGCGCGTCGCGGACGGTTTCATGCAAATCATCGGCGACGCGGGCGCGTTGACGTACAACAATCGCACGCGCGCCGCCGAATTGTTCAATGCGCGCGGCGGACAAAAAATTGAATTTACCGGCGTTCACACCGCCGATATTGTGGATGGAAAAATTACCGGCGCGTTCGTTTCATCCCTGCAACATTTTCTGCAATGCATTCGTGAAACGCGCGAACCGGACACTTCGCCGCGCCGCGTCTTGCCAACCGCGTTGGCGCAAGCCGCTATTCTGGACGCGCTGTCAAGTCAGCAGCCCATTTCCCTCGCGTAAAAAATACGACGCGGCGCGCGTTCACGCTTTTAATTTTTCCAGCACGCGCCACGGCGTCAGCGGAATTTCATTGAACCACACGCCCGTCGCGTCATGCACCGCCGCAATGACCGCCGGCGCAAAGGGAATGTACGGCATCTCGGCCATGCCGCGAATGCCGTACGCGCCGACCTCGCTGGGAAATTCCAAAATCACGGAATCAATACGTTCGGGAATATCCAGCGCGCCGGGAATCAAATAATTGTTCAAATACGGCGTCAGCGTCCGCCCGTCGCGCATCACAAAATTTTCGGTGATGGTGTAACCGAGCGCCTGCATCACGCCGCCTTCAATCTGTCCCTCAATCATTTGCGGGTTGACCGCTTTGCCGACATCGTGCGCGCTCGTCACGCGCGTCACGCGCACCTGACCCGTTTCCGTATCCACTTCGACTTGTACGGCTTGCGCGGTGTAACCGTACAAAAAGTTGGATTGACCGTGGCCGTCCGCGTCGTCAATCATTTCCGTTTCGGGCGCGTACCATTCGCACTCGCCGCGCGCGGGGCGTTCCTCATTGCGCCATTTTTCTAGCGCCGCCGCCGCCGCGCCTTGCACCGCGCGCCCCGCCAGCGTCGTCAAACGCGATGCGGACGCGCTGCCCGAATCTTGCGTGAACGCGGTATCGCTCACCGTCAATTTTATTTTTTCCAGCGGCAATGCCAACGCGTGCGCGGCGATTTGCGCCATTGCCATGTGATGCCCTTGGCCGCAATCGGCGCCCGCAATGAAAAGCGTCGCCTGTTCGATATCGCCATTGCCGCGCAGTTCAATCGCGGCGTGCGAATGTTCGTGATAGCCAATCGAAAAGCCGATGTTTTTGAAACCCGCCGCAAAGCCCACGCCGCGTTTCAAATGACTCTCTTGCGCCCACTCACTTGCATCCGTTTGCGCGGGCGCGCCCCAGCCAAACTTGGCTGCGCACGCTTGCGCCACCGCGACGAGCGAAACTTGGCCGCCGCTCAACGGAGCTTGCGTCACCGTATCGTCGCCGTCCACCATTAAATTTTTCAAGCGCAGTTCCACCGGGTCCATGCCCAATTTTTCCGCGAGCTTGTTCATTTGCGATTCCGCGACAAAGTGTCCTTGCGGCGCGCCAAAGCCGCGAAACGCCGCTTGCGGAATGTTGTTGGTATAAACGCCGTACGCGTCAATCGCAACGTTGGGCACGCGATACGGGCCCACGCACGTAAGCGTGGTATTGAACAAAACTTTGGGCGTGGTGTAACAATATCCGCCCGCGTCGGCGATACATTCCACCGTCGCGGCGACGAGCGTGCCGTCTCGTTTCGCGCCCGTTTTCGCGCGGAAAAACATTTGATGCCGTTTCGAGTGATACTTGATGGATTCTTCGCGCGACCAGATAATTTTGACCGGACGATTTAGTTTCCACGCCGCGAGCGCGAGAATGATTTGCACCGTCATGTCTTCGCGGCCCCCGAACGCGCCGCCAATCGCAGGATAAATGACGCGAATTTTTTCGGGCGGCAAATTTAACGCGTGCGCGATTTGATGTTGGTCTTCCCACGTCCATTGTCCCGCGACTACAACCGTCACGCGTCCTTCCTCGTCAACGTAACCGAGTCCCGCTTCGGGCTGCAAAAACGCATGTTCCTGCATCGGCGTGTGATACGCGTCTTCGACAATCACATCCGCGTCGGCGAACGCTTGGTCCGCGTCGCCTTTACGCACGCGATAATGTTTCACAATGTTATCGGGATGCGCGGGATTCAACGATGGCGCGCCGGCTTGCAGCGCGTCGCGCGGGTCGAACACGGCGGGCAAATCCTCATACGTCACCTCGATTAAATCGCGCGCGTGTTCGGCTGCGCGTTCCGTTTCCGCGACGACGAGCGCGACTTTATCGCCAATCCAACGCACAATCGCTTGCGCGTCGCGCGGCAGCAATGTTCCGTCCGCCAACGCGTCGGGTCCGCACAACACGGGATTGTCAAAGATACCCAAGCCGTATTCATTCACCGGCACATCTTTTGCGGTAAAAATTGCGACGACGCCGGGCGCGGCTGATGCTTTGGTCGTATCAATTTTGGTAATGCGCGCGTGCGGACGATTGGCAAACAAAACTTTCATCCACACTTGATTCGGCATGTCAATATCGCCGGGATATTTTGCTTCGCCGGTGACTTTGGCGCGTGCATCCACGCGCGGAAGGGATTGTCCTAAAGCGGTCATTTTGCATCCTCTATCACAATAGACTCCCATAGTTCCTTGAGTTTCCTCTGCACTGCTTTCCAATCATCAGGGGTGAGTTTTCCGAGTTTTCGGTCTATCAATTCCTTTTCGAGCGTTGCCAATTTGTGTAGTCGGATGAACGAAGCCGCCTTCAAACCCGCTTGTTGCCACTTTTTGATTTCAACATCAAAACGCGTTCGTGTGGCATGGGTTGTGATGCGTGCGACAACAACATCGTCATCGCCGACATCAATGAGCAACAATGCGGGGCGGCGTTTGCCTGCTTCCTCATCGGTAAATGGAAATTTGAGCAGCAGGATTTCACCAGGGGCGTATTGTTCCATAGTTATTTTGTCTCGTCGTAAATGGAATCAGACTCTACGTACCCCGCAAAAAATTCTTTGGCGGTCAAGGTTGCCCATTGCTTTTGTTCGTACAAATCCTCTGGCTCTTGAACTAGGAGAATTACACGAACGATTTCGCCGCGTGGGAGTATCTCTTTCACCGGTGTGGGGATTTCAAGCGTGCCTTCTGAGGATATTTTTGTGGGAAACTCGTATGCTTTCATTTCACATATCTTCTTTCACCATTGTGCGCGTCCACGCGCGCAATGAATTGCCCGAAAATTGACGGGTCGCGAGATAGAACGCGAGTTTGACCAGGCGCTTGAGAAGGTTGGAGAGAGCGCGGAGGCAACAATTCATTTCTTGAATCACCGCGCTGTTGTTGTTGAACCGAAAACGGTTGACCGTGTTGTCCCAAACGACGCGAAAGACGACGCCATTCTCGCCTGCGCCAAAGCGGGCAAAGCCAAGTACATCGTCTCCGGCGACGAACAGCTCCTACAGTTACGCGAATATCGCGGCATCAAAATCCTCACGCCGCGCGAGTTTGTAGCGCAAGCGCTTTAACCCAATTAAGCTTTCATTTCTTTCGTCCTTTTTTCTCTTGGCGCTGTTTTTCCACAACCGCATCGATCTCCAGCAAAAATATTTCTTTGTCATTCAGAAAATCATTTTCGCTGCGCCCGCGCGCGGCGTCGAGGTGGCGCAGATTTTCTTTGATTGTTTTCTGATGCTCGGCGATTCGGTCGGGGTCGAAAACGCGCATATTCTCTTCTCATTCCTTCAAAATAATCTTGATTGAACCGCTTCCAATAGAAATAATAGTCGGGATACAAGCGCAGCGCTTGCTCAACAAAATCGGATACGCGAATCCCATCGCGCTCATAGAGCAATTTTCCCGAAATGACGCGGTGTTTCATTCGCAAGTCAACGCGCTGCACATCCACCATGTCAAAGTCGCCACTCTGCAAGATTTCATCAATTGCCGCTTCCAACGTGAGATGTTCGTCCAACGTAACGTCGCGCGCAAACAATACGCCCAAATCAATATCGCTCTCGCGCGTCGCCGTCCCATCCGCTTGCGAGCCGAAAAGCCAGACGCCCAACACAAGCGGGTTACTCGCAAATAACCGCTTGAGCGCAGGCAATTTTCGTTTCAGCGCCAAACGCAAATCCGGTTTCATTCTGTCCGATGGCTCCCTGCATAAATTGGCGCGCCCGATTGTTCGCGCATTCCCAAATCGTCGCGGTGATTCCAAATCTCCACGACTTTGCTGTGGGCAAAACGAACAATCAAAGAAACCCTATCCTGCCAACCTATCTCGCGCATATTCCAAAAATTCCCGCACCGCGCCTTCAGGGTCGTCGGCGAGAAAACTTTCAACCACCTCACCGCTGTCTCCATCATGAAAATGCTGGGGAAATGTTTTTACGCTTTTCCACTTGGCGTGGGCATGTTGTTATGGCGAAAAAATTTGCCGTCAACGTGCGTGCGTTCCCAATGGCAGGCGAATCGTCCGGGAATTTCGGTTGACCGCCAAAAGTCAACAAAGGACTCGTCAGTCAATACCACTCGTAACTTGTCACGGATGATTTCGGTAGCTTCGACAATATCCGGAAAATCTTGTTCCGCGATTGCCGCCAACTCAACAAGGTCGGGCGTCAAATTTCTCCCAGCAAATGTTGTAAACGCGCAATGCGATTCGTCAAATAGTCCACGTTCTGAAAATCGTCCAGTACCGCGTCCTCGTCCACCTTGCCTGCGCGCCCAAGTTCATCGAGCTCCTGTAGCGTACTCACTCCAAATCTGGCGCAGCGCGCGCGGCGTTCGGCGTCGAGCGAATGAATCTTGGCGCGCAACAGCGCGCGCAACGATTCGCGCATGACTTGTTCTTCGCTCATCGCCAATTCTTGCGCCACCTGAATCATTGGAACTGCCATCCTGCGACCTCCAATTATCTCTTCACCCCCGCGTCCTCAATCGCCTCAATCAGCTTGTAGTAACCTGTGCATCTACACAGATTTCCGCTAATCGCCTGTTCGACATCGTTCTTGGTCGGCTGCGGATTTTCTTGCAACAATTGCGCGCCGCTCATCACGAATCCCGGAATGCAATAACCACACTGCGCCGCGCCGTGTTCGATGAATTTTTGTTGAACGGGATGCAATTGTTCGTCATGCGATAATGCTTCAATCGTTTCCACACGCGCGTGATGCGCGCGCGCGGCGGGGACCAGGCAGCTCATTACCGCAATGCCATCCAAATAAACGGTACACGCGCCGCACTCGCCTTCCGCGCAGCCCTCTTTCGTTCCCGTCAATTTCAAATCTTCGCGCAAGAAACGCAATAAACTTTTATCGCTTCCGGCGGCAGAAACTTTTTCGCCGTTCACGCGCGTTTCAATAATATCTGTTGCCGTGTGCGTTTCCGTCGCGTGGTCATGCGGTTTGAAATGGCCGTCCGTGCCGCCCCACAACATCACCGGTTTTTCCGGCAAGTCATATTGCTCATCGCGGATTTGGCGCATCGCGCGCGCTACGCACACCCGCGCCATCTCGCGGCGATAATCCGCCGTGCCGCGCACATCGTCAATCGGCTGCGCCTCTTGCGCGGCGAGTTCCGACGCTTCCTGAATCGCCGCGTCCGAAAGATAATTTCCGACGAGCGCTTGTTCCGCTTCGCCGCACGTAATAATCGTCGGCGCGACGGCGCCCAGCGCAATCCACGCGTTGGAAATTTCCATATCCTCGAATTCCAACACCACCGCCGCGCTCACGACCGAAATCGCTTGCGCGCGTCGCAAACCGAGTTTAATAAATGTCCCCCGGTCTTTTGGGGACATTTTTTGAAACAAAACTTGACTCACCAATTCGTCGGGCTGCATTGCCGTTTTACGCACGCCCAGAAAAAAATTGCTGAACGGCACCACGCGTTCGCCGCGCACGCTTTTCAATTTCACTTCCGCGCCCATTGCCCATAACGGCACGATCGTATCATTTGCGGGGGAAGCTGTCACGAGATTTCCCGCAATCGTGCCGCGATTGCGAATTTGCGGCGCGCCCACTTCCCACGACGCGCGCACGAGCGGATACGCCAGCCGCCGCAAGAGTTCCGAGCCGACAACCTGATTGTGCGTCACGCTCGGCCCCAAACGAATGTAATCGCCGTCCTCTTGAATCGTATCCAGCCCCGGCACGCGCGAAAGATCAATCAAAACTTGCGGCGCGCGCAGTTTGCGCTCGATTTCAATAAGCAAATCGGTGCCGCCATTAATAATGCGCGCCGCCGCGCCGTATTGACTCAACAATTGCGTCGCTTCGTCCAGCGAACGCGGTTGAATGTAGGTTTGCCACATGAACAAGTTCAGAGCAAAAAACTAAAAGGGCAAAGTGGAGATTTACTTTTAGCGTTTCGCTTTTTATTTTGTATTTTTTGACTTTATTATTTCCGCCATGATGCTCACCGCAATTTCTTGCGGCGTTTCGGCATGAATTTCAACGCCAATTGGCGCGTGGACGCGCTGCAAAATTTCATCGCTCACGCCCTGTTGTTTCAGGATGCCAAAGACCGTCAGCACGCGGCGCTTGCTGCCCAACATGCCGATATACGCGGCGGGTTTATCAATCACCGCGCGCAGCACTTCGGCGTCGAGGATATGCGCGCGTGTGACGATGGTGACGTACGTCTGCGGCGTAATCTCTGCCGCGCGCAATTGTTCCACCAAATCGCCCGCGCGCAATTCGTCCGCGTACGGAAACTTGGCGCGCGTTAACAGTTCGGAACGGTCGTCAATGAGAATGATGTGAAACCCCAAAAATTTTCCCAACTCGGCGCATGCCGCGCCGACATGCCCGGCGCCCACCAGCAACAGCGTCGGCGTCGTCAACAGGGGTTCGATAAAAACTTCCATCTCGCCGCCGCAGACCATCGGGTCGCCGCGGTCGGGTCGGGATAAATTGAAATCGAGATAATGCGGCGCGCCCTGTTGAATGACTTGCTGCGCCATCTCGATGACGCGTCGTTCCATCGCGCCGCCGCCGACCGAGCCGACGATACTGCCATCCGCGTACACCAACATTTTCGCGCCAATGCCGCGCGGCGCCGAGCCGTGCGTTTTCACCACAGTCGCGACGGCGGCGGGAGTTTGTTTTTCCAAAGCTTGGACTAGAGCGTGTTGAACGGAATCCATCTTGCCATTATAGCCCTTTTTGGCGCGTCTAAAAAACAGATTCGTTTCCAACTTGGGGCGCGCCTTGAAATTTTTTCAAAAACGCCGCGCCCATTTTACAGCCGAGCTGGCAATAAAGTTGACCGCGTTTCAAGCCCGAGTACAATAATCGCGGGGGCGAACGCATTGGCGCTTTCAAGATGCGAAAGCGCGATGGTTCGCCCCCGTTTGCCTTTCGATGATTCAAACCCACAACCTCACCAAAACGTTTGACAAATTCACCGCCGTCGCGGATTTATCGCTCACGGTGGAAGCGGGCGAAATTTTCGCGTTTCTCGGTCCGAATGGCGCGGGCAAAACGACGACGATGCGAATGTTGGCGTGTCTCATTGCGCCGACGAGCGGCCAGGCGACGGTCGCCGGTTTGCGCGTGGGTCACGATGACGATGCGATTCGCGCGCGCATTGGAATTTTAACCGAAGCGCCGGGGCTGTACGAAAAATTGAACGCGGTGCAAAATCTCGATTTTTTCGCGCGCCTGTACGGTTTGGACGCGGCGACGCGCGCCAAACAAATCGCGCGCTATCTCGACATTCTCGGTCTGGGCGAACGCCAACAAGAACCGGTCGGCAATTTTTCCAAAGGGATGAAACAAAAATTGTCCATCGCCCGCGCGCTGCTGCACGAGCCGCAAGTGTTTTTTTTGACGAACCGACCAGCGCGCTCGACCCCGAATCCGCCAAAGTCGTGCGCGATTTTATCGCCGAGTTAAAAAGCGAAGGGCGCACCATCTTTCTCTGCACGCACAATTTGGACGAGGCGGACCGCCTCGCCGACCGTGTGGGCGTATTCAAACAACATTTGATTCAAGTGGATACGCCCGAAAATTTGCGGCGCAAGTTGTACGGGC